>Ga0066388_100000001_pt1 | contig 89724 bp, 78 predicted proteins | sample PanSoiMetaGPlot6_FD_64539 | JGI IMG/M metagenome (GOLD analysis project Ga0066388, IMG submission 64539) | Tropical forest soil microbial communities from Panama analyzed to predict greenhouse gas emissions - Panama Soil - Plot 6 (Hybrid Assembly) | ecosystem: Environmental > Terrestrial >...
AGTTTCCGGTGATCATACCGCGAGGGTCACACCCGTTCCCATCCCGAACACGGAAGTTAAGCCTCGCCGGGCCGATGGTACTGCACGGGTAACTGTGTGGGAGCGTAGGTCGTCGCCGGGATTAAATTACAAAAGGCCGGTCTGAATCTTCAGACCGGCCTTTTTCTTTTCTGATTCACAAGCTTCTATTTCTTACGAAGGGTCGAACTCGTGATTAAGAATCATCGCTTCCGAAATGCATCGTGCTTCGCGAAGAGTCTCGGGCGCACCGCGCTCTCCACGCGGAGGTTTCGCTAGCAGTTTCTCCAGCTCTTCATCGAAAAGCTTGCTTAGAAGTTCCGGCGTGTGCAACAAAGGTCTCCCTTCTTCATCGTGCACTGGAGTCACCTGGGAATGTTCCAATCGCTGGGCAAGCATCAAGCGGTAGATTCGATCTGTCGCCAGATCCTCCATGTACCCGTCCAGCAAGCTCGCGCCTTTCCCGTTCAGCACTCCATTCCGGTAGCGGATTACCGTGCGCACCGCCGCGCGAGTTCCCGCAAGAGTGCGCTTGCCGACTCTCGTTGGCCGTGGCCGCAAATCTGGATAGCGGTCAACGCCCACGCGTCGTGATTGCAGCTGGTTTGGCTCAGGGAACTGTTCGACGGCGATCTGGTTCTGATCCGGATGCCCGGTCCACGCGCCGTCCATCAGGCAGGTTGCCTCATTCTTCTTGTCTTTCTGCAATACCTCCAGAGCGCGCGCATTCAGCTCGGCATCTTCTCGATTCGGAAAGAGCGCTGTCATCCCGCCGATCGCCAGGATTCCGCGCCTGTGGCAAATCTCAGGCAACAGCTCACGCAAATTCTGAAAGAACGGCACGTCATGAGGAATCGTGTTCCGGTCAGGCAGCACCCACTCTGGATCGTCCAGGTTGAAGTGAATCAAGCTGGCCATGTAGTCCCATCGCCCCAGATTTAGGCCCAGAATGTGCTCGCGCAAATGGTAGACAAACTCTTCCATTTGGTACGCAAGAGGATGCGATTCCACAAGCGCCATACACTTGATGTAATTCTTTGCCCAGCCGCGCGCTTCCGCGATCGCTTCAAACACGTCCTGCCAGAAAATAGCTTCTTCGACCGACTCGGATTTGGGGATATAGAAAGACAGAGGATGTTTTAGCCCTTCAGGTTTCACCGAAAACGCGATTAACGCCACGTCGAAAAGGGAGGCCGAACAAAGCTCACCCTCCACAACTCCCGCCTGATGGAGATGCAATCCTCTCGGACGAATCCAGACTACGGTTTTGCTCGGGCGGATTCCAACAACTCCGCCGCGTTTCGCATCCTGATATGTGAGTGTGCCGCGAAGTGCCTGCAAGATGTTTTGTACGCCGAGCCGCTGATGCGTCCACTCATTCACCATGGAGTCTTCCAGGTCGAGCATCACTCCCGGCGCTCCGGAATTCAGCATTTTCACCACGAGGTCAGCTTCGTCGGCTGGCCCGGTCATCTGATTCCGCTGGTCCTTGCACCATTCGGGCAGTTCAACGCGCCATTCTCCGCGCGTCATCGTTGTCGGGAAAAGATGCGCCGGTTTGTTGCCGCGCAATGAATCTTCAAGTGCCTCGTGTCTCGCTTGCACAAGTTGCCGATGCTGCGCTGCGAATCTGCGGTGTAGCGGAAGAAAAAACTCCAGAAAGCCCGTCGGCAGGTCACTTCTGCTCGCCCCCGTCGGCGCGCAATTAGTTGAAAATCCCTTCAAAGCCGTTGTCATCATGGCCGTGGCAGTCATGACTATCCCCTTAGAGTGGGAGTGATTGCAACGCTGGCTTTTGGGCCACGGACGGCTCCAAAAACTGCGCCGTCTCGGTTGAGCCTTCGAGGGCTATCGTGGATGCCGTTCCGCTAGTAATCACCTGCTGCACGTCGTCGAAATATCCCGTTCCGACAAATCGTTGGTGCTTCACTGCGCCGTAGTTTTCCGCCTGCTCGCAGTAAAACTCTCTTTCTTGCAGCCGCGAATACGCCGCCATGCCCTCGGCTTTGTATCCACGAGCCAACTCGAACATGGAAAGATTCAGCGAGTGGAAGCCGGCAAGCGTGATGAACTGGAACTTGTAGCCCATTGCTGCCAGCTCGCGCTGGAAGCTTGCGATCGTCGTTTCGGAGAGATGTTTTCTCCAGTTGAACGAAGGCGAGCAGTTGTAAGCCAGCATTTTGCCCGGGAATTTCGCGTGTACGCCCTCCGCGAACTCCTTCGCTTCTTTCAAATCAGGTTTGGATGTTTCGCACCACAGAAGATCCGCGTATGGCGCGTACGAACTAGCACGCGCAATCGCGCACCGCAATCCAGAGCGCATGCGGAAGAACCCTTCCGAAGTGCGTTCTCCCGTCAGGAATTCGCGATCGCGCGGATCGACGTCGCTGGTCACCAGCCCCGCGCTGTCCGCGTCTGTCCGTGCCATGATTAACGTCGGCACTCCCATTACATCGGCAGCCAGCCGCCCCGCGACCAGTTTTTGAATCGCTTCCGTTGTCGGAACCAAAACCTTTCCGCCCAGGTGCCCGCATTTTTTCGCTGAAGACAGTTGATCTTCAAAATGCACAGCGGCTGCTCCGGCCTCAATCATCCCCTTCATCAGTTCAAACGCATTCAAATTGCCACCAAAGCCTGCCTCTGCGTCGGCGACCATCGGTGCGAACCACTGGATGCCATTCTTCCCATCCGCATGGTGCACTTGATCCGCCCGCTGCAGCGCCTTGTTGATTCGCCGCACCAGGTTCGGCACGCTGTCGGCCGGATAGAGGCTTTGATCCGGATACATCTCTCCGCTCACGTTGGCATCTGCAGCCACCTGCCAGCCGCTGACGTAGATTGCTTTCAGGCCGGCCTGCACTTGCTGCACCGCTTGATTGCCCGTCATGGCGCCAAGCGCGGCGACGTAGGGCTCGTTATGCAGCAAATTCCAAAGATTCTCAGCGCCCATGCGCGCCAGCGTGTATTCAATGCGAACCGAACCACGCAACCGTGCAACATCCTCTGGCCGGTACGGACGAGTGATCCCGTGCCAGCGGGGATGTGTTTCCCACTGGAATTCCGTTGCTTGGTAATCCAAACGAGGGGTCATAACTGCCTCCAGCGCGCGGCGTCGCTTGCTTTCCTCGCAGGCGAAGCCTGAATCTCTGAAGCGAGTCTGCAAGAAAACATGTGGTCAGTCAAACTGATTGTTAGTATCATCGTGATAGAAATTAATTATCACCAGCCGGAAGATACTAGAACCCGGCGCAGTTAGTTGAAATCGCGGAACTTATGGAAATCGACCAGATCGAAACCTTCCTGGCCGTGGCGACTTATGGCGGTTTCCATAATGCTGCCAAGGCTTTGCACGTCAGCCAGCCCGCCGTGAGTGCCCGAATCCGTATGCTCGAAGATTCTTTGGGGGCCACGCTCTTTGTCCGTTCCAAGACGCACGTGACTCTGTCTCCGGCGGGAAAGGCTTTGCGCCCCCACGCCGAATCCCTTTTGCGCGCTTTATCCCTTGCCCGCCAGGCCGTTCACGAACAGCAGCCGACGACTTCCGGAATTCTTTCCATTTCCGCAGGGCTTTCTATCAGCACCTACCTACTGCCCGATATTTTGAAGAAATATCGAACGACTAATCCCAAGGTGATGGTGAGCGTGCGCTCGGGGAATTCCATGCAAGTGCTGAAAATGGTTCTCGATGGCGAAGTGGATTTGGGACTTGCGCGCTCCCTCCATCATCCGGAAGTGGAAACCGAAAGCCTCCGCGATGATCCGCTCCTGCTCATCGCGCATCCACACCACGCCGCAGCGCGCAAGCGCAAAATCAATCTGGAAGAAGCCGAATCCCTGCCGCTGATTTTCTACGATCGCGGCTCGAGCGATTGGACCTTAACCAATGGGCTTTTCCGTCGCGCAGGGCTCTTGCCCAATGTCGTTCTGGAAGTGGAAGGGATCGAAACCTGCAAGCGGATGGTTCTTCGCCAATTGGGCGTCGCGTTTCTGCCGCAGCTCGCTGTCACTCGCGAGTTACAAAATGGAAAACTCCGCTCGATTCAGATTACCGACGCTGAACCGCTTCATCGCAATCTGGATGTGATTCGTTCGCGACATCGTCCTCTAACGGACACCGCACGAAAATTCTTGGATCTTCTGCGCGCCGCCACCGTGGTCGGCGCAAATCCAAAACAAAAAGCCGGCCTGAATTCTTAGACCGGCTTTTGAGCAGCTCTTATTCGAGAGACTAATTCACCGCGCTGGACATCGTAATCGAAGGCTGTGCCGCTGGCGCCCCGTGGAAGCTCACCGCAATTCCCCGCTCGGAATTGAGTTGCGTCGTACGTGCCAAATCTACATCGTTCAGTGCGCAAGACGATTGAGCGCCGCTTGGCAAAACATAGTCCAGATTGTCGCCATCGAGCCAATAATTTGCGACTGCATAGATCGTTTCGCTGCGCAGCGCAATCAAAGTCAGCGATGAAGAAGGAGTTTGCCGCGCTTGAACGATCTGAGTACTCGCTATTGTGCTCTTTTCGACTGCTGGCTGAACGCTGGCCGGAATTTCATTCCCTGTCTTCACTAAAGGAGTCTCCGCGAAGCCCCGGTCCACGGAAATCACTTCCTGGGTCGCAGTTGCTGTTCGGGGTGAATGCATTTCGTGTGCGTCATTGTAATAAATCGCCGGCTTGTACGAGGAAGCTGCCGGCCGCCAATCACGCGAATTGTACGCCGCGCCCGGCCGCGGAATTGTCACGTCTTCCATCAATCGCATCGTGAGCGTCTCTTCGCCTTTCAGCGTCGGGCGCGGCCCGCGCGCCGGAAGCATCAACAGCTTCCAGGGCCACAGCGGCGGAATCATCCATTCTATTACGTCGCGTTTCGCATGGCCCTTGCCCTTGATGTCTCCCTCCTTGTCGACTTTATAGCCCTTCGCCGCAACCACTTTCGTATTGACCGTCACGTCCGAGTTCGGCGTCCCGATCCGGTCGAACACAACATTCAAATAACCTTTGCCCCAAAAGTGTCCGGGCTCCTTCGCCGCTTCAAGATGCCCGCTCATATACGCCCCGCGCGGAAACGCATTTCTCCCAAACTCTTGCACCGAACTCAGATGACACAACACGGGATCGCCGACTTGCACAGTGGCCGAAGAAAAATTCGGCTCGTTTATTGTGCACTTCAATAGGGTGCCTGCGGGGACCAGAATATCTTGCGCACGCACATTCGAACTGGCAACGAGAAACACTGCGATAACAGCAAAAAGAAAAAAGCATCGACGCATGACGTCCTCCCGGGCCGAATTCAGACAGAAGGACTTGGAGGAGAATCTGTCCGAATCGTGGATTTAAGAACGGACTTCATCGGCGGGACTGCCGATTGCTGCACGCTACTCTCGTGCAAAGAACGCTGCAAGGAAAAAGCGAATAGTGTTAGTATTTTTTTCGGAGAAAAAGTGTCGGGCGAACCCTACACTAACGCGCTAACGAAAATCTTCATAACAACCCGCCATGAAGAAAATAGTTCTGATCTTCTCTTTGATTTTTTTATTGGAAGCTGAAGTCGGAGTGATTCACGGGCAAACGCCCACCGGGCCCGCCAGCCAAACACTCCATATCGGTGGCAACGTCCAGAATCCGCTTACACTCACCGTTGCGGACCTTATGAAAATGCCGCGCAAGACCCTTTCCGTCGTCAATCCGCATTCTCAGAAGAAGGAAGTCTACGTAGGCGTTCCCCTAGAGGAAATTCTCCGCAAAGCCGGCGTCCCCAATGGTAAACATCTTGGCGGCTCAGCGATGGCCACTGTAGTCGCTGCCGAAGCCGCCGACGGCTACGTCGTTCTCTTTTCTCTCGCTGAACTCGACTCCGGAATTCTCGATAGTGACGTCATCGTCGCGGATACGCTGGATGGTGCGCCGCTTCCCGAAAAAGAAGGTCCTTTCAAGATCGTTGCACCTCATGACAAGCGTCCCGCGCGCTGGATTCGTATGCTGAAAGCGATCAACGTTGTCCGTGTAGTGAATCAAGTGGACCGCTGAGCTTCCTTCGGTCTCCCCATCGTCTAAGTGCTTGACCGCTTCCCCTTCCCGCGATAGCCTCTCGCCTAACTTCACCATCTGTTTCCAATTCAGGAGGTTCTCGATGCATTTTCTGGCCGCGTTGTGGCTGCCCATTCTGCTTTCGGCTGTCTTCGTCTTTATCGCCAGCTCCATCATTCACATGGTTCTGCCGTACCACCGCAGCAGCTATCGCCAGCTTCCCGATGAGGACAAAGTGCGTGCGGCGCTTCGCTCTGCGGGTCTCTCGCCAGGCCTCTATCATTTTCCTTACTGCACGCACAAAGACATGAACTCTGAGGAAGTGAAAGCGAAACAAAAGGAAGGCCCCGTCGGTTTCATGACTATTTATTCTAACGGTCCTGTTAATCTTCCTAAATTTCTCATCCAGTGGTTTGTCTTCTGTATCCTTGTGGGAATTGTTGTCGCCTACCTCGCCGCTCATACGCTGCATCACGCCGATCCCTATCGCCATGTGTTCCGTGTCGCCGGCACCGCCGCTTTTCTTGCTTATGGTGTAGGCGGCCTTAGTAATGGAATCTGGAAGGGTTTTCCCTGGAGGATGGTCTTGTTGGAAGCCTTCGACGGAATTATCTACGGGCTGATCACTGCCGGCACTTTTGCCTGGCTTTGGCCACACTAACAAATGCGCGAATAGCCTCAGCGTCGAGAGATTAGTTCGGCTGATTCGTGCTCTGAAGCAACTCGCAATTCGCGACACATTTCGCCGCGAACATCGCAATCTCCGCTTTCTTGCCTGGAACCTTTTCCGTTTGTTCCGGCACCACGATGAGCGACTGCGGGCCGTCGGTCACGTCAAACTTGCACTGAAACTCCATCGTTTGCACTCCCCGCTGCTGGCATATAACTTTCTCCAGCGCAGGCTCCAGCATTTCCGGCCTCGCGTGCAATTGGTTTGCAACCGACGACGGCACCATCGCCACCAGCATTGGTATCGGCGCCTTGATCTTGATGCTCACCGGTTCCTGGTCGTGGTCCGCCGCAAATCCGCCATAAATCTTCAGGAACGAACTGAGCTTGTATTTCTCGTTCACCTGCCGCGTCCACGCGATTTCCGGCTGAACGCAATATTCCACGCAGTCCCACCGGTAATACTGAATATGCACATCATTCGGCGCGACAAAGTGACGCGGCACCGCCGTTTTCGCTGCAAGTACCGCCGCAATCCCGCCCGCAATCCTTCGCTCAGCCTCCGTGGCGCCTTGATCCAGAACAGCCCCAACTCCGGCGAACGCCACTTGACCTGATCCGCCGCGGCGGTCATCCAGGATGACCAGCGTCATCGGCTCGAGCGGCATCTCACAAACGTACGTTATGTTTGTCACGTGCTCCTGCACGCAGTACCGCCGCAGCTGCCCGAAGTACAGCGGATTTTGCACCGCCGCATTCCAGTCCGCCTCGGCCGCCATGAAAATCGTCACCGGCTGCTGCGCTCGAATGTCCACATGATTGCTCGCGCCGGGCGAACTCGGGTGATACGTCCGCGCCGTGTGATAGTTGGCCGGATCCAGCCGCACGTTTTCTTCGTTCGCCGGCAGCCAGTTAAAAACTCTGTCCTGCCCAACGGCCACGCCGCAGCAGAACCCCATCGCGAGGATCGCCAATAGGCCTGGTAGTTTTGTGGTTCTCATAGTGTCTGAATTTTCGGCGGCACGAAGGTTGTGTGGCAAGATTACTCCACCTATTTTGTCGCGTTCGAGTATCCTGTACGCCCGTACAGGCCGCCTTCGCAACCCCGCCTACTTTTCCCGCGCCGAATCGTGTATAACTCCCCCACAAAGGAGCCTCCATGCGCGCTCTCAGAATCATCTGCGGCCTTGCTGTCATCATCACCACGGTGCATCTCGCCCACGGCATTCATCACTTTCACGCCCATTCTATGCTGAATGGGATACAAGGCATCGCTCTCTGGGGCAGCACGGCTCTGGCCGTCGTCATTGGCACTCTGTCCCTGATTGGTGGGGTTCTCCTTATCATTCGAAAGTAGCCTTTGCCCCTATCCGGTACGCTCCGGACGCCTATTCGGGTGTTTCCTTTTTTGTGTAAGTACTATTGACCACCTTCCCCCACAGGGCTTATCTTAGTCTTTGCCCCTCCCCGGTACACCTCTTTCGCAGTGAGGTAGTCCAATGGCAGTCAACACTGTAATTGCAGGACCCATCAGAAAAGATATCGAAGATCGCTGGGCCAAGATGCGCACGCACAAGCGCATCATTTCTCAAGTCCGTTTTCAGGTCGAATGGGATGAAGGTTCGGAACTCCAGCGCGCTAATGGGGTCACCGTGGATGTCAGCCACTCCGGTTGCATGGCCATTGTGGGCGCTCCGCTTCCGCTCCACCAGCGGGTAAAGCTCATCCACCCCAAGACGGGACGTGCTGCCGAAGCCCAAGTCGTCTGGCGCGATCATGAAGCCTGGGACGTCGGCCTCGCTTTCGACTCGCCCGACGCTACATTCTGGAATCTCTAAATTTCTCTCATCTCTTGCCAGCCCGCGCTTGCATTCAAGCGCGGGTTTTTCTTTGAAATGTAGAGGCGACTCTAAGTCGCCAGCCTTTTGTCTTTGTGATTTGACTGTTATCTCAGTCGGTGGCAAATTTTCCGTTTTGCATTTCTTTTCCAACCTTCCGTCCAGCTGCCCCTTTCTTGTCCTTTTAGCCAGTTCCCACCAGCATTCCCGCCTTGTAAACTAGGCTCATCCCAGTCCCTCTTCAGCCATTCAGCTAGAGGTGCGGCCATGAACGATTTTGGCGGTTGGATGCAAGACAACTGGTACCAGTTCGGCAGTTTCTTTGTTCAATTCGCTTTCTTGTGCGCTGCGGTCTGGTTCGCGCGCAGAATCCTCAGAACGGTTCGCGCTTTTCAGGAGCAAGTCGGTGCTCTTCTAAAACTGTCTTTTTACGGCACGGCGCCAGAACGCACTCCAGAAGTTCCGTCCCACTCCAATCTTGCCGAAGTTGCGCCGTCGTCCCATCCAACAGAAGTTTCGCCGCTGTACCGTCCGGCGGAAATCTCGCCGCTCCCGTCACTACGTTCAGAAGCAAACGCCTATTGGCTGCCTCCCGCTCCCTCTCAGCCGCCCGCTTCTTTTGTCACTTCGCGGGATAATCCTCTTCACTTGGTCTCGTCCGGCTCGGGTTTCATGGGTTGGCTCAAATCTCCGATGGCCGTCACCACCGGCACTTCGCCCTTCCACCGCGTTCTTCGCTGGTTCCAGTCTCCCGCCAGCACCTGACGTGTTCTTCAATTCCCGGTCGCACAGGGCCGCTCTCCAGAGCGGCCTTTTTTCTTATTCCGGGTCCTTCTTCTGCGCGGGTGCGCCGATCTTCTGTCGCTCTTCTATTAAAAACAAAACATAGTCGGAATAGCTCACCCGCCGGTGAATCCGCTTCCCGCGGAACTCCGTGTAAAAATCCGTCGTCGCAGGCAGCCAGTATTCCGCGTGTTGCTTCGGAAACGGCACGGGCCCGTAGTCAATTTCCTGATGTTCCGCATCCAGCCGAATCTCGGGAATCGGCTTTACCAAATCCGTTTCAACCCGAATCACTTGCAGCTGGTCGCGCGAAATCCACGCTCTTCCTTTTAGCCCAACCGGGTATAGCGCGCCGTTGATTCGGTACGTTCGTGATCGGCTCATGCGGTTTTCTTTCTGCTGAAAATGCACCTGCCACGCCGGAATCCCGCGCCACGATCCCAATCCCTCGCACTTCAAGTCGTAATCTTCCCAGTGCACGGGATGAAAAATCAAAATCATCGACGGCAATCCCTTCGTCGCAATCCCGTCCGGAAACATCTCCAGCGCCATCGTGCCGTTGCGGTATTCGTCTACGTTCAATATGCCCGGCCTTATCTCGGTCATCGAAACCAGATAGTTGAACGTCAGGTGGTCATTCTTCACCGGCATTCCCTGATCGTTTACCAGCTGATTTTGCATATGTTCTGTCGCCGTGAATCGGTCGAGCCCTCGCGTAAACTTGATGACGTTTTTCCCCACCTTCGGCAGAATCTCGTCCAAATTGCATGCCACGCCGCTTTCCACCGGCGGCAAGGCAGCATCCACATCCGCTGGCATCCATTTCGTTGGCGGCGGCAACGCCGGAGTCGGCGCCGTACTCTCAACGCTCATTGCCGCGGCGTGCTCTTTTGCAGCTCGCTCGGATTCAGCCCTCTCGATCGCGTCCGCCAGTTTTTGCGCTGCAGCTCCGACTGGCCCGCTCGGCTTTGTCTCTAGAAACTGCTGCAGCACTTCCTCTGCCTTTGCACGTTTCCCTTGTCCGATCAGCGCCTTTGCGAGCACCAGCTGCGCCGCCGCCGCGTGCGATTTCCCAACCGCAATCGCCTTTTCCGCTTCCTGCGCTGAATGTTCATAGTCGCCGGCCTGCAAGTCCACTCGAGCCAGCAATTCATACGCGTGCCACGAGGATGGATCTGCCGCGACTGCTCTTTCCAGAAACCCTTTCGCCTCCTTCAAGTTTCCTTGCACTAGCCGCGCCTCGCCGAGCGCAACCAGCGAAATGGCGTGCGCTGGGAACGCCCTCACTGCCTTTTCCCAGTAACTCGTCGCTCCCGCCTTGTCTCCGCCTTGCGACGCCAGCACCCCAAGCAGGTAGTTCACGTCTGGATTGGTCGGCGCGAGCTTTTGCGCGTTCAATAGATGTTTTTTTGCCTCATCCGTATGATTTGCGCGTAGCTCTTCCAATCCTTTGTTCAACTCTTTTTGCGCTTTCGGCGCAAGAAGCGGCGGCTTGTTTCCCACCGGCTTTGCCGAAGGATCTCCCGCCGCACGTAGAAAAAAAGAAACATTTTGCTGGTCGTTTCTCTGCATTAACTCGACGTTTTCTTCTTCTGTGATGTACCCGGGCGCCGATGCTTCGACGATGTAGGTTCCGAGCGGGATGCTGTCATACCGCAAACTTCCGTTTCCGGCCGTCCCCGTCTTTAGCAGTTGTCGGTACTGCGTGTAGATGTTGATGATCGCCATGGTATCCAGCGCCATGCCGCCGGACCCGTTCACCTTCACCACGATCGATCCCACTTGCGTATCAAAGGAGCTGATTGGCCCTGGGCTGGTTCCCTGATCGCGGCCGATTTGTCCACTGGCCGTGCTCGGAAGGGCAACCGAAGCAAGAAAGAAAAGCAACGCCACGCACGGCAGCGCCATTGACCCCACTCGGACAATTCCCGTCTTCATTGCTTTTTCCCGCGTGCCGGGCGGCACGTGCGGCGCCTAATTCTGGTCTCCCTCGAACAAAAACGCAATAATCCTCTGGTCAGGTAGTGCTTGCGCCTGGCGATATGTTACAAGCTGGCTCGTTTTGCATTACCGGCCGGTCGAGGATGGCGGGTGCCGCACCCTTTGGCTTGTAAGGGTGCGGCACTTCTTTGGTCTTGTCTTTGTAGTGGCGCGTCTTTAGATCCGTGCTTCTCTCTTCGCTCTTGCGCTGGTCCTTAGATCGGCCCTTTTTGGAGTGCGGCGGCTTGACGCCGCTTTAGCAGTTTTTCTCTATGAGCTCTGTGCTCTTCTCTCTGCGCTCTTTGTATTAAATCCTTTTCTTGCTTTTCATCCCTTCTCCGCCGCAGCAATATACCGCCGGCACTGCTCCAAATGCGACAAATCATGCCCCGCCAGCAGCCGCAGCATCAGTCCCAGCGACTCCGGCCCGCGCTCGTTATGCATTCCGGTCCGCTTCATGTCCTCCGGAGTCGCCCGTCTCCATACCGACAAATTGTATTCCCGCATCCCGCGGAACATTTCCGCATGCGCCGCCGGCTCCCGTTCATTGTGTCGTTGACCCGTCACCCACAGATTCTGGTCCATGCCCAGAATCGTCGGATTCTCTTCGCACAAAATCAGCCTCAACCGGTAGCCGTACACCCATTCGCTGTCCGTTAAATGCCCGAGCACTTCATTCGGCGTCCATTTCCCTTCGAAAGGACGCGCGCGCAGCACCGCCGCCGGATACTTCCTCACAATTTCATCCATCTTGTCCGCCGACTCTGCCATCACGTCCAGTGGATCCCGCTCGCCCACCAGCGCAAACAATCTCTCGCGGTAAGCCTGCGGATTCGTAATATGAACTCCCGCCTGTGGTGTAGCCATCTCCCCTCCCCGTTTCCATTCACCGTCTCTTCTGCAAATCACAGAAATCGCGGTGTTCAAGCAAGCCTCAAGGTAAGCACATTTCGGTTTTGCGGTGTAAGCGGATTTTTGTGAAAGGCATGAGGGCACGACTTTAGCCTGTCCTAAGTTTCGACGGGTCGTGCCGCAAAACGCTCCCGCACACCCGGTTCCCCAGTTGCCACACAGCGCTTCAGTGCAAGAATGTGCTAGCGCCCACTAAACGAAAACGTGACAAATACTAACGTGTCTACTTCCACTGGCTTGCCGTATACCATCGTAGGTGGGTATTTCCAATGTTTCGCTGCGTCAAGGGAGGCTTGCGCAAACACCGGGTGCCCAGATATAACTTCCGCTAGCCGCACCGTCCCGCTTCTATCAAAAACCACATGCAGCTCGATAGAGCCTGTTATCCTGCGTTTTAAGGCTTCCTCTGGATATTTGGGCAAAACGCGTTCAATAGCCTTTGCCTTCTGCAGATCTCCTTCGATTCTGACTTGCACCAGAGGCGTCCCTTGGCTGTTGCCTAGGTCACTCTCAAACTGTCCCGACTTGTGATGGGCAGCGTACTTCTTGGCCTCGTCCACGAGGTTGCCGCCATCGTCTTCACCACCCCAGCCTTCGGCCGTGCACGTCACTCTGTCGTGTGTCTCGACGAATTTTTTTTCCTTCAAATCTATTCGCCATGCGTCAATCGCAGTAATGGGTTTTATGTTTCCGTTTCTTATTCCGGTGCCTACGATCACATCCCTTGGCTTATGGGAGTCAAAACAGCGAAACTCGAAACCCTTCGCCACGCGCGTTATTTGAACAACGTCGCGAATCACCCCACAGTGGTCGCCAGAGCCATTGGGTTCAACGATCATGACTACCTTCACTGCCGATAAATCCCGATACAGAAGGGTCAGGTCTTGGTCTTTATCCAGCCGAAGGCTGAAATCTGAGCTCTCCGATTGAATGTCAGCGGCGCAAGGGCTCTTTCCGACAAAGCGTTGCTTGAATTCCTGGGCTCTTGCACAGCCTGCGGTTGCAAAAATAGCTACGAGTACGACCGCACTCCTTAATCGATTCACGTCTTTCTCCAGTTCGTGTTCAACAACGAGATTCTTAATGTTGAACGGTTGCTGATCCTGTGTCGACCCGCGGAAAACTTGCGGTTTCGATTTAGGCAATCGAACATTTGGCGTTGATTGGCGAGGACGAGACCCATCCAAGGCAACGCGGACGTGTGGCCCTCTAGATCTGAATCGCCGACCATCATAATGATCATTCCCGCAGCCATTCGAATTACCTCGTCGATAATAATTGACAACGTACTTTGTTCCTGCTATAGTTGGGAGTGTAAGTCGCCCAATTCGAACAGCTGCACAGCTCTTTATCCGGCATTCCCTCACACCCACTCTCTCCGCATTGACGACGGAAGGCTGTTTACTGACAACTTCTTCATCTCCAACAACTTGCGCACTTTTACCCCGATCTGCGAGGGGCTTCTTCCTCCATTCTTTCGCATTCTTTGCGCAAGAGCGCAACTCATTTCCTTTCAATCGTTTGCGCACTCTTTATACAAGACACCTGGGTGTACCCCCTTTGCAAGAATACGCGCTCGCAACTCGCGTCTTTTCTTTCACTTGCATTTTTCCATCACCACAAAAATTTCGAAATGACGGCGCCTGTTTTGCTTCTTCCCATCCTCGCGCTAACATCTTCTCTCGCTCAAATTTGCTGCTTCGCGCAACGGAGTCTTGTCCCATGACTAGTCCGTCTTCAGCCAAGGTTGTGCTAATAACTGGCGCCACCGACGGCCTCGGCAAAGCTGCCGCCCTTCTCCTTGCCGAACGCGGCTACCGCGTTTACGCCGCCGGACGCTCACTGGAAAAGCGCGCGCAACTCGATCAGCTCGCGCAATCCAAGAAACTTTCGCTGAAATCTCTCGAACTGGATGTCACTTCCGACGATTCGGTGCGCGCCGCGGTGCAGCAAATTCTTGCCGAAGCCGGCGCCATCAACGTCCTCATCAACAACGCCGGCCTGGGCTACATGGCCGTGGTCGAAGAACTCAAGATGGAGGACATGCGCCAGCAATTTGAGACCAACGTCTTTGGCGTCCTTCGCGTTACGCAAGCCGTTCTTCCGCACATGCGCGAACGCTGCTGCGGCCGCATTCTGATGATCAGCAGCGTCGCTGGACTCGTCTCGCCTCCAACTTACGGCGCTTACAGCGCCAGCAAGCACGCCCTCGAAGGTCTCAGCAACTCGCTGCGCCTCGAACTCTATCCGTTCAATATCGAAGTTATCCTCATCGAGCCTGGCTACATCGTCACAAATTTCCAGCAAACCGCAACCGCCCTCGCGAAGCCTTACGTAGACGCGGCGCAATCCAGTCCCTACGCAAAAATCTACTCTGGCGCCTGGGGCGGCGCGAACAAAGGTCGCGGCGATTCCAAAACCACACCCGAAGATTGCGCCCGCGTCATGCTTCGCGCCATCGAAACGCCCTCACCCAATCCGCGTTACGGCGTCACGCCCCTGGCACGCACCGTCAAATTCGGCAAGCGTTTCCTCACCGACAAAATGCTCGATTCCATCCTTCGGAAAAAATACGGAGTCACCCGTGACTCACGATCCTGAATTCAAATCCGCCGGCGATCCTTTTAATTCCGCTGGCCCTTCCACCGAAGAGCCTGGTGCGCCTGGCCCGGTTCAGCTCCCAACGACTCCGCTCGTGCCCATGCCAAAGCTTTGGATTGGCTACGTTCTCGCGTTCGTTACTTTCGTCGGCGAAATCATCGCCGTCTCGCGACATCCGGAAGTTTTTGGGGCCAAGGAAATCAAGTTTGACATTCCACCGCTGGAAATCTTTCTTCCTGCCTTTGTCACCCGCGTCTATTGGTTTGTCTGCATCTATCGCTACCACAAAATTCTCGCCGGCGTTCCTGGCTACACGCATCCTATTTCAGCGGGAAAAGCCGTCGGCTTCCATTTCATTCCGTTTTTTAACGTTTTCTGGATTTTCCATTGGCCCGCGGCGATCGCGGAATTTGTAAACGCGCGGCTGCGTGCTCCCGTAATGCGCGGATGGGCCCTCGGCATCGGCATTCTTGGCGCGTTTCTCTGCCAGATATTTCTGGACGCGGGTTTCGGCGCTGCTTTGCTTTTTCTCGTGACAAGCAATCTTGCTGGATTCTTGAAACGCTCTCTCTCCGTCCCGGAGCAAGCGCCTCAAATTTAAGGAGGTTCTTGCACAAAAAGAAACGGCCCGGAAAAATCCGGGCCGCTGAAAGAAAGTGATGGATGAATTCTTAGTTCTGCGGAGCCGGCTGCTCTCCCGGTTTTCCATCGGTCGCTGCACTGGCCGCAATCGGTTTCGCTCCGCCTTCGGACATTGGCTTGGTCGCATTTTCCGAACTGCCAAAGCGCATCAAGTACGGCATGAACGGAGTCACTTCAAACGGCATCTTCTCGCGTTCCGCGATGGTGCCGACCGGTTTGCTCTTTATGAGAGCGAGGCTGTCGTTCCACGGATCCATCTTCACTCGGCCGCCGATCGGCAGCGCCACGATCTTCTGCGGATTCTGCTTCGGATCCACCGGCGCCGTCGATTGCAGGTCTGGCATATTTGGAACGCGGTTGCCCAGGTGCGCGCTGATCAGATTCGGAACTTCTTTCTGACGAGTCTGCAGGGCTTGCAGGAACAAGCCCGCATTGCCGAGTTGCGCCTTATACGGCGAATTGTTTAGAAGCTGGATTGCCTTGTCGTTCGCCTGTTTTTCTTCATCGGGCGTGCGGGAAAATCCGAAGTGGCGGAACGTGTCCTTATCTTCGACGAGCAGTTCGTTGAAGAACGCGTATTGCGAATCGAGGCGATGGCCGAGCACGACGTGGCTCAATTCGTGCGCCAGCATCGCCGCGAGGCTCGCTTCATCCGGCAGAACGTCAATCAAGCCGCGGCTCAAAACGATCGTATGGCCGATGGTGTATGACTCGAGAGTCGACGTGGTCATCACGCGGCAACGAACGTCCGGCTCGACGTCAATATTGTTCGTGACTTCCAGGTTGTTGACGACCGTTTCGAGAATCTTGTCCACTTCGCCCTTGGGGGCGATGAGGCCGATGCGCTGCAAACGATCAACGACGTTGTCTTCCGCCTGGCGGTCCCAGGAACGCTGCGCCTGGATTGGGCTCAAATCGTTCGAGGTCACCGTTTCGTCTTTCGTGGTGCCCTCGACGAGGATCTTGCTGAGTTCCTGCTCCTGCGCCGAGTGGCCGAGGTTGTAGCCCCACAGGCGGGTCTGCGCCTTGAAGTCGAGCTTCTTGCTCAGCGCATAGTGCAGATCTTTTTCTTCGCTGTAGATAAACGTCGGCAGCCAGATTCCCGGCTGCACGTTGCTGCGCCAACTGTCGAAATTGAAATACCAGCTGGAATGTCCGCCGCCGTTATAGGAGCCGTTGAATCGAACGATGTTGTAATCCTGATCTTCCACCCAGATGCGGCCGGCGAAGCGCCCTTTGCCAGTCTTGGGCAGCGGCGTCACGTCGAAAACGAAGCAACGCACTTCGCCAAGGAATTCGCGACGAACGAAGTCGAATTTGTAATGCTGCTTATCAAATCCGTTCGTGTCGATGAAAATCATCTGCAGGAATCCATCCGGCAGATACTGCATGGCGAACGAAAAGAAATTGCCGATGGAGCTAAAAATCTTCTTTCCTTTGCTGTCCGTGTCCGAAAGGGAGACGAGAGCCACGCCCTTCTGGAAATCGGCGCGGCCGAGGAAATATTTGTCACCGCCCGGAACGTAGCCGAGATCCTTGTCGGGCTTCAGATTCTGAATGTACGTTTCGACAAGCGGAGAGTAATTCTTGATGTTGCCGTACAGGCGGTTCTCGTTCGTGATGACACGGTCAAGCGCTTCATCCATCGTACGAGGTCCCTGCTGGTTGGCGAGGCCCAGCGTGGCCGGCGTTCCCTGCCCCGCGAAAGCCGCCGCTCCGCTCAAAAGTAATGCCAAACTTGCAAAAGCTGCCTTGCGCATCTTCCCTCTCCCTCAGTAAGCCAAGCGGAATTCAATCCGCACGCGCGCCGGATAATCCACCGGCTGGCCTTCGCGTAGGGCCGGTTTGAAACGGATTTGTTGAGCGGCGCGGGAGGCGTTTTCGTCCAAGCCGTGACCCAAGCCGCTGATAACCCGATTGACCACTACCTTGCCGCTTGCGAGGAAGACGACTTCGAGGACGACGTCACCTTCCAATTTCATGGTACGCCCTTCCGCGGTGTACTCCGGTCTGGGTTTGTCCAAAATCGTAACCGGGGTGTCCGCGGGCCCGTCGTTCGCCGCTTTTTTCTTCGGCGCCTCTGTGGTTTGGGCAGTGGCGTCGCCGAAACCCGAAGTCTGAATATTGCCCTTCTTGCCACTTCCTGTCGGAGGGACAGCGGTGCCATTTCCAAAACCGGTGCTCGCAACTGTGCCGCGAATCCCCTTGTCGCCGCCGGTTCCATTTCCGTAGCCGGGTCCGCCGGGCAAAGTGGGCAAACCTTGGCGAACTGCGATGTTGCCCTTGTTCGGATCGCCTTTGCCTTTCAAACCTGAAGGATCACCGAAGCCGCCGGTTTGCACCTGCTCGACGGGAGCTTTGACAGTGGCGGGAGTGGCGTTGCCGCTGCTCAGATTTCCAACCTTGATGTCTTCTTTGGGACGCTTCGGCTGATTCGAATTAACGTCGACTTTGACCGGGTCAAGGACCTGTGTCATCACAGGAGCTTTGACCTCAACCGGCTGCGATTTCGGCCGAAGAGCCTTCGGCTGCATGAAGATGTGGACTTGTTGCGGACTCAGTTTCGGGGGCTCCACGACGGGAGTTGGCGGCGGAGTCTTTACCTTGACGACTTTCGGAGCGGGCGGTGGGGGAGCCACTGGAATTTCAATCACGGGCTGAGCCAGTTCCGTAATTGTGTAATGAAGGGCCGTCTTCATTTGATCTGGATAGAGCAGAGGAATCATGAGCATGAAAATGAAGACGCCAATCTGGATACCGGCGCTAACACCCCAACGACTCCATTTGCGCTTGGGTTCAGGAAGCAGGGCAAGGCGGGCGCTGATCGGCTTGGTGCCGATGGCTTGCTTCCAAGCCTCGCGATTTTGCGGGGCTTTGCGGTTCGAATCGAAGCCGACGCCGAGACGCGTCACCTTCGATGGTGGATCTGCAATCATTGTAGTCATCCGCGTGCCGCCTCGAATCGCTAGGGTTGTCCGGCGACTTGGGGACTACAAAGGACAAGCGCTCCCAAGTTCGCTTGAAGAAACAGGACGCACGATAACAGTAGAAGCGTACTGACGAGGCTAAGAACGTCCTAATAGGACTTTCGTACTAGCGTCGCGAAATTGCCAATGTACATGCGAGCAGGCGGAACACCCCTTTCCGTAAACCCGTCAAGGTGCGCTGAGTTGCGGACTGGGGAGTATTTATTGTGACTCCCCGCATGCGGGCGGTCAATGGATAAGGATAAACGAATCCGCAGCACGGGAATCGAGTTTTGCGCACCAAAGTTCCTTCGCGGGCTTATGCTTAGGATGCGGGCATCCAATAAAACGGGTGCCTGAGCCCAGAATGGACGAAAAGGCGAAACGCGAAGAGGAGCGGGTCGAGGAAGCCCAGCCGCTAGCAGGATGCGCGGAACTTGTCCTGCGCCTGCACGGGGAGGCGCGGGCGGGACGGTGGGGCTTGAACGCGGAGAAGTTTTCGAACGCGCTGGAACGCTCCGTTCGAAAGCGGATGAGCGGCGCGGAACTGACCGTAGCGCAGCGGGAAGAGTTTTTGAGCACGTTGCACCTGGAAGATCTGGCCCTGGCGCAAGCGTGCGCGATGGGATTCGAACCAGCTTGGGAATTCTTCGTGGAGACCTACCGGCCGTATTTGCGAACTGCGGCAGCCGCGATTTTGAGAGCAAGCTCCGCTTCCGCGGAAGTTTGCGAACTTTCCGATTCGCTATTTGCCGAACTTTATGGACTCGCAGATGGAAAAACGGGCGAACGATCGCTATTCCGATATTTTCATGGGAGGAGTTCACTAAGGACGTGGCTGCGCGCGTTGATGGCGCAGCGGCATATTGATGCGGTACGAGTTGCGAGGCGATTCGAATCGCTGGATGAGCCGGATGGCGAAGGAAAAGTGCATGAACCAGCCGGCCAAGTTGTCCTGCCGATCGGCGATCCGCACAAAGAAAAATACATCAGATTCTTTCAAATGGCTCTTGCGGAAGCGCTGGGACAAATAGAATTGCGAGACGGAGAGCGGCTGAAGCTTTACTACGTGGAAGAAAAAACATTGGCGGAAATCGGGAAGAAATTGGGAGAGCACGAATCGAGCGTTTCGCGAAAGCTGGAACGTATCCGGCGTGAAATACGAGAAAACGTCGAAGAGATTTTGCGAAAACCGGCGCCGTGGCCGACGTGGAGCGATGCTCAGATCGCGCTCTGTTTTGAATATGCGGCGGAAGATGCGCCGATCGATCTTGGGAAATTGATGAAATCGCAGGAGCCGAAATCGCTGCAAAAAGGCAAACATGAAGCATGAGACGCGAATGCAAGAAAGCGGCATTTGGGCGTTCTAACGGGAGAGCAGGGTATGGCGCTGGAAGACCGTGAAAGGAACTTTGAAAAGGCGCTGAAGCGCGAATTGCGCGCGAATGGCGCGGGCGGACTCGACTGTCCGGATTCGGAAACGCTAGCGGCATATCACGAGAGGATGCTTTCGCCGGAGGAGATGACTGCACAGAAAACGCACATCGCGGCATGCCCGCGGTGCCAGGAAATTTTGGCGATTCTGGAAGTGACGGAAGCGGTTCCGAGCGGGGCGGAAGATACCGAAAAAGTTCTTGCGAAAACACCGGAGCTTGCCGGCCTGCGCGCGAAAAGCACTTCTCTGCGGGAAATGCCGAAGCGGAAGTTGTACATGCGCTGGGCGTTGCCTGCGGGGGCGATTGCGGCGGGATTACTTGTGTGGATAGTGATCAACAGCAGCCGCCCCGCAATAATGATGAAGCAATCCACTCAAGTGACGGTTGCGGAGAATAGAGAACAGAAGGAGGCAACGGCGAGTGCGGCAAAACCTGCGGCGCCGGCAGCGAGCTCCCAGATGTCCGACAAGCTGGCGGAGAATAAGCGGATTACCACAAAGCAAGAATCGGATGCGTTTGCAACGGGACGTCTGGCAAAGTCTCAGGGCAAAACTCAGGACGAAACAATGTCGAGAGGGCGTGCCAGCGCAGTCGCTCCCCGTGCGTATGGTCCTGGGCCAAGACAAATGCAAAACCAGGCGAATCAGGCGCAGAACCAGATGCTTTACCGGACGCAGAACGACAGCCAGATAGTGGCGCAGGATCATGCAACGGAATTCGACAGGATGGTGGGAGCTCCAGTGGCAGGGAAGAACGCGGCGGCGCTGGAGCAAAACGCGCCTCGACGGAATGAACAGGCGACAAAAGCGGCGCCAACTCCTCCGCCTCCACAGGCACCGTCACCTGCAGCTGCTGCCGGAGCAGCGGGGGGCAGGGCTGACACGGATGCGAATGCGAAGAGAGAGCAGAACAAGGATCAAAAGGCAGGTGTGATCGCACAAGCGCCAGGGGCGAGGGCCGAAGCGCAGAATGCACCAGGCGAGGAGAAAGCCGGCGACAGTGCCGCAGCTTCGTTCAAGAAATTGAAAGAGACTCAAAGCTTGGGAATGGTTGCAGGAAATCTGCGCGACGTAAGCGCGAACGGGCTGCAGTTCATTCAAACGCCGGATGCAAAGGTTCTTTGGTTCTTTACCGCGGCCGGAACAGTCTTTCGCTCGGAAGATGGCGGAAAAACGATTCATCTCCAGAAAATCGGCGAGGGAATAAAGTTCATCGCTGGCTCCGCGCCGGACGCGAAGACGTGCTGGCTGCTTGCACAGGGCAATGTGGTTTTTCGAACAGCGGACAGCGGGAAGCACTGGTGGAAAGGTTCGACACCAAAAGGCGTGGAATTTTCAACAGTTGTCGCGACAGACGCCGAGCACGCGGCGATCTCGGCTTTGAATGGCGCTGTAACGGTCACGACCGCGGATGGTGGAACAACGTGGTCGGCCGCCGGGAAGCCCTAGGCAACACCAGCGAACGCCCGCCTAGGAAGGCGGCCGGTACAACGTCGCGTGCAAGATTTACCGAGCTATTCGTTCTAAACCAAGAGCTAAAGATGGCGGATTAAAGCCGCAGCTACAAGTGCCTAGTAAAATTCAGTCGAGGAGCATGAGATGACGATCGAGATGAATTGGGTTTCGAAGCGCGCGCGTGTGGGAGTGATTTCCGGCGCGGTGCTGCTGGCGACAGCCGCGGTAGCCTTTCCGATGTGCCGGTCGGGTCGCGTTCTGGCGGCGCACCAGGAGAAGGAAAGCGTGAGGGCGGCGAGCCAGGATCAGGCGACGAGTTTGAACGACCAGACGGACTTGGCGGTGACGGTCTACAACTCCAACATCGCGCTGGTGCGGGATGTTCGCAATTTGACGCTGCCGAGCGGCTTGTTCCGGTTGAAGCTGATGGACATTGCGGCGACGGTGAATCCGGCGACGGTGCATTTTCGCTCGCTCAATGAGCCGGAGAAGCTGGGAGTGATCGAACAGAACTACGAATACGATTTGCTAGAGCCGGCGAAGCTGCTGCACAAGTACGTGGGAAAAGAAGTGACGCTGGTGCGGTCGTATCAGGAGAACGGAACGACGAAGCGGGAAGAGATTAAAGCAACCCTGCTAGCGGATAACAACGGGCCCGTTTGGAAAATCGGAAGCGAAATCGTGACGGGAATGTACGCGGAAAGTTTGCGGTTTCCGGAAGTACCGGCGAATTTGTTCGACCGTCCAACACTGCTGATGTCACTCGAAAATGAAGGCGGGCGAAAGCAGCAGGTGGAAACGTCATATTTAGCGACGAATTTGTCGTGGAATTCGGATTACGTGCTGACAGTTGGGCGGGACGATAAAGCGGCGGACCTGGATGGATGGGTGACGCTGACCAACAACAGCGGAACGGCGTTTCATAATGCACGGTTGCAATTGGTGGCGGGAGATTTGAACCGCATTCAAAATGCGCCTGCTTCAAGGGCGATGGCAGCGGACGCGCTGGTGGCCAAGGCAGCGCGAGCAGAGCAGTTTGCGCAGGAAAATTTCAGCGAGTATCACCTGTACACGCTTGGACGCAAAACTTCCGTCGAAGACAAAGAGACGAAGCAGATCAGCCTGCTGCAAGGCAGCGACGTGCCGGTGCAGAAGGTTTTCGCGGTGAACGGACAGAATTGGTATTACCATAATCAGCAGAATCCGGGTGCGCCTCTGAAAGACAACGTGATGGTGTTCTACAAATTCAAAAATGAGCAGAAAGCGGGCCTGGGAATGCCGATGCCGGCCGGGAATGTGCGCGTGTACCAGAAGGATTCGAAAGGGAGCGTGCTGTTCGTCGGTGAGGACCGGATTGACCATACGCCGAAAGATGAAATGGTGACCATTCACATCGGCAATGCGTTTGACGTGGTGAGCGAACGGAAGCAGACCGACTATAAGCGGATTGATACGCACACGTGGGAGATGGAGTTTGAAATCACGCTACGGAGTCACAAGGACACGCCGGTCACGGTGGAAGTGAATGAGCCGATTGGCGGAGACTGGGAGATGCTCAGCTCGACGTACAAGTACACGAAGACGGCGGCGTGGGCGGCGCAGTTTAGCGTGCCGGTAAGCGCAAATGGGACGAGCGTGTTGAAGTACCGGATTCGGGCGAAATGGTAGTTCCTATTCCTAACCAAAAGCAATGAAGGCGCCCGATTCGGGTGCCTTTCTTGTCTTGGTTTCACGCCGAATGTGGAGGCTCACTCTCGATGACGGCGTCGGCTTCGATTTCGACGAGCATTTCGGGCGAGATGAGGCGCGTGATTTGAACCATGCTGGTGGCGGGACGAATCGAGCCGAAAAATTCGCCGTGGGCGCGGCCGATTTTTTCCCATTCGGCGATGTTGAGAACGTAGATGCGAGTGCGGACGACGTCCTTGAGCGAAGCGCCAGCGCGTGTAAGGGCGGCTTCGATGTTGCGAATGGTCTGCACGGTTTGTGCGTAGGGATCGCCGATGCCGACGATACGGCCGTCCGGGCCGGTGGCAGTTGTGCCGGAAACGCTGATCATGTTGCCGATTTTTACCGCGCGCGAATAGCCGACAATCGGCTCCCACTGCGCGCCGCTTGAGATGTTTTCCCGTGACATTTGAGGCTCCTCCGCCGCGGTTCGCTGACCTGCCGCGCTGCTGCATGCTAAACTGAATGGAAATTATCGCACAGGAGTGCTTTGCGTGTGGGAGCGCTCGCGCGATTCGAAGAGACGAGAAACCACCTCATGCGCTGCAACAGCATATTGGATGCGATTGGAAAAACGCCGCTGGTGCGGCTGAACCGCATCAATCAGGGATTGAAGCCGCAGATGTACGTGAAAGCGGATTACACAAACCCGGGCGGGAGCGTAAAGGACCGCATCGGCATTTTTATGATTGACGAAGCCGAGCGGAAGGGATTGCTGAAGCCCGGCGGGACGATTGTCGAGGGAACCAGCGGAAATACGGGCATGGGGTTGGCGCTGGTGGCAGCGGTGCGCGGCTACAAAATGGTTTTTACGATTACGGACAAACAGTCGAAAGAAAAAGTGGATTTGCTGAAGGCGCTGGGTGCGGAAGTGATTGTGTGCCCGACGGCGGTCGAGCCGGAAGATCCGCGCAGTTATTATTCCGTGGCAAAAAAACTGGCGCGGGAAATCCCCAATTCGTTTTATCCGAATCAGTACGACAACCAGATGAACCCCGAAGCACACTACCACACGACGGGGCCGGAGATTTGGGAGGATTCGGAAGGGAAGATTACGCACTTCGTGTGTGGCATGGGGACGGGCGGGACGATCAGCGGCGTCGGCAAATATCTGAAAGAGAAAAATCCGAACGTCAAGATTATCGGTGTGGATCCGGAAGGGTCGCTCTATTACGACTTTCACAAAAAGGGCGAAGTGGTGAAGGCGAAGACGTATGTCGTCGAAGGAATTGGCGAAGATTTTTTCCCGAAGACAATGAATATGAAGATTCTGGACGATGTGATTCGCGTGAATGACGAGGAATGTTTTGTCGTGGCGCGGCGGCTGGTGAAGATGGAGGGCATTTTTACCGGCGGGAGCGGCGGCGGATGCTTGTCGGGTGCGTTACGGCTGGCTAAAGATTTGGGGCCGGATGATTTTGTGGTGGGGTTCATGCCGGACACGGGCATGCGGTATTTGAGCAAAGTTTATAACGATGAGTGGATGCGCGAGCGCGGGTACGTGGATTCGACGGTGCCGATTACCGCGGCCGAAATTATTCATGCGAAGCACAGCGCGGGGAAAGTGCGCGATCTGGTGGTTGCGCGGCCGTATCAGACGGTGTTTCACGCGTTGAAGACAATGCAGGAGCAGGATATTTCGCAGATACCGGTGTTCGAAGAGAATTTGCCGATTGGCACGGTGTACGAGGATCAGATTCTGACGCTCGCGCTGCAAGGAAAGGATTTGCGGAAGCTGGTGGTGCGCGAAATGATGAGCAAACCGCTGCCGAAGATTCCGAAGACGGCGCCGGTGGAGCGTGTGACGCACATTCTGAGCCACGAGAATCCGGCGGTGTTCGTGGAAATGGGCGAAGCGAAGTTCGAAATTTTGACGAAATACGACTTGATGAGCACGGTCGCCAGCTTGATGGAACAGAAGCGGTAAGCGGATTCCTCACAACTAAAGTATTCTTGAGATAGCGAGATTCCCTTGAAAATTCACGATTTTAGTCAGCGGCTGAAGGATTCGATTCTCATTGCGGATGGCGCTATGGGATCGCTGCTGTATGAAGCGGTGGGACCACAGCGTTGTTTCGACGAATTGAACGCGCTGCAGCCGGAAGCTGTGTTCCGTGTGCATCAGGCGTACATCGAGGCGGGCGCGCAAATTATCGAGACGAATACGTTTGGGGCGAACCGATTCAAGCTGGCCCCGCTGGGGCTCGGCGATGAAGTGCAACGTCTGAATTCGCGCGGCGTGAAAATTGCACGAGAGGCAAGGGAATCTGCCGCGCGGGAAGTGTTGATTGCCGGTTCGATGGGGCCGATGGGATTGGGCGTGCAAGCACGGCATCCGGAGCCCGAGCAGATTCTGGAAATTCTTCGCGAGCAGGCGCAGGCGCTCGAGGAGCGCGGCGTGGATTTGTTTGTTCTCGAGACGTTCACATACATCGAAGAGATTTTGCTGGCGATTGATGCGATTCGGTCGTTTTCGGGACTGCCGATTATTGCTTCGTTGACTTATGCGGAAGATGGGCGTGCTTACGGCGATTTGAGTCCAGCGGAAGCAGCGGCGCAATTGCAAAACAAAAATGTGCAAGCGATTGGTGCCAACTGCACGCTAGGGCCGCAGGCGCTGCTGCCGATCTTGCGGGAGCTCGCGAGTGTCGATGATTTGAAAGTGAGCGGAATGCCGAACGCGGGATTTCCCAAGCGTGAAGGCGACCGCATCGTGTACCCAAAGTCGTCGCCGGAATATTTTGCTTTGTTTGCGCGGGAGGCGGCCGAAGCGGGCGTGCGGATTCTAGGCGGATGCTGCGGGACGACTCCAGCGCACGTGCGCGCGATGGCGGAGGCAGTGAAGTCGCTGAAGCCGGCAAAGCACCACCCGGCAGGCGTTGTGGTGGAAGCGAGCACGAAGCCCGCGCCGATTTTGCAGCGCGAGCCGGAAAGCAAGCTCTGGAAAAGAATTCAGGCGGAAAAATTTTCGATCTGCGTGGAGATTGATCCGCCGAAAGGTATCGCACTCGACCGGATTTACGAGCAAGTGGACAAGATCATGGCGTCCGGAAAAGTGGACGCGATTGACATCAACTCCGGTGCGATGGCGCGCGTGGGCATGGATGCGCTTGTGGTTGCGGGAGCACTGGAAGCGCGCGGCGTCGAAACGATTCCACATTTGACGACGCGGGACGAAAATATTATCGGATTGCAGGCGGGATTGCTCGGTGCTTGGACCGTGGGGGGCGTGCGCAACGTGCTGGCGATTACGGGCGATCCGCCGTCGGTTGGTGATTATCCGGAAACGAGCGGCGTGTATGAAGTGGATTCAGTGGGTTTGGTGAAAGTGCTGAGCCGGCTGAATCAGGGGACGGACTGGTCGGGGAAAACGCTGGGCGGCGCAACAAATTTTACGATTGGCGTTGCGGTGAATCCGGTGGCGGACGATTTGGACGCGGAGATTGCGCGCTTTCAAGCGAAGATCGAAGCGGGCGCGCATTTCGCGATGACACAGCCGATTTTCGATCCGGAGCACTGGCGCGCGTTTGTGAAGAAACTTGGCGGAGAGCCTGAGATTCCGATTCTTGTGGGAATCTGGCCGCTGACGAGTTACAAGCAGGCGCTGCGGCTGAACAATGAAGTTCCGGGAATAGTGATTCCCGAGCCGCTGCTGAAATCTTTGGAAGGGGCGGGGACGGTGGCGCGAGAACGCGGATTTGCCGTAGCTCGCGAGATGCTGGCGTGGGCGCAGACGGAACTGGCCGGTGCGTACTTGATTCCGCCGTTCAAGCGGTACGAAGAGATTTTAGAAGTTTTCTAATTTCGGTCGGCGATTTGTTGCTAGCGGTTCAAGTGCAGCAGCCAGATCGCGGACGCCGCGGCGGATTTCGCGAGGATCCACGGCCGCGAAGCCGAGTTGGAAGCCTGGGCGTGACATGGGGCGACGGCAGTAGGTACTGAGCGGAGTAACGTCCACGCTGCGCGATTGAGCGGCTTTCGCGGCAGCGCTTTCTGAAATTCCTTTCTGCAGCCAGCCCACGGTTTGCAGGCCTGCTTCGATCGGGGAAATTTCCAATAGGCCGCGCAATTCTTGGGCGGCAGTTTGCAGCAAAGTAGCCAGACGTTCGGCGTAAAGTTCGCGCATGCGGCGAATGTGGCGCCCGAAGTGACCTTCTTTGATGAATTCACTGAGAACGGCTTGATCGAGAACTGGCGCGTGGCGTGTTGTGAGCGATTTGGCAGAAGCGAAACGATCTACGAGACCTTCCGGCACGACAAGATACGCCAAGCGTAGAGAAGGAAACAAAACTTTGCTGAAGCTGCCCGCGTAGAGGACGCAGCTCGCGCGATCGAGGCCCTGAAGTGCGGGAATGGGGCGGCCAGAGTACCGGAATTCGCCATCGTAGTCGTCTTCGAAAATGATGGCGCCTGCCGAACGAGCCCAATCGAGTAGCGCAAGGCGGCGCGCAAGACTCATCGTGGTGCCCAACGGAAATTGATGACCGGGAGTGACGTAGGCGAGTCGAACATTGCGCGCCGCATGGCCGGGGAGTTTCATACCTTCGCTGTCCATGCCAGCGTGAAGGGCTTTTGCCCCAAGTGCTTCAAAAACCTGAGACGCTCCGATGTAGCTGGGCGATTCCATGCAAACGCGATCGCCGCGATCGACGAAAAGACGCGCGGTCAGATCCAGCGCTTCTTGCACGCCGGAGACAATGACGATTTGTTGCGGCTGGCACTTCACGCCGCGCGAAGAAGCGAGGTAGTCCACAACTGCACTTTGCAAGGGTTCGTAGCCCATTGGAGGGCAGCCGAGAAGATGCTGCGTCGAGGCGCGGCGAAGGACGCGTGCGGTGATTTGCGTCCACAGTTCCATGGGAAACGCGTCCAGATTCGGAACGTTGGAGCGAAAGGCGCGGGTCACGCGATTGTCATAGCCGGGAAAGAGAGTAATTCGTTTTGCGTAAGCTGAGAGATGCCGCTTGGGGAGAACTCTTTTGTTCTGGTTCACGACGCCACTGCGGCGAACATTCAGCCAGTCTTCCGGAAGAGTTTTGCTGACGCGCGTGCCTGATCCTGTGAAGGCCTCGAGATAGCCTTCGGAGATGAGTTTTTCGAACGCGCTGACAATCGTTCCGCGCGAGAGGTCGTAGAGTGTGGCGAGTTCCCGCGTGGAAGGGAGATGCGATCCGGGACGCAGAGCTCCATCCAGAATTTGCGCGCGAATCGCAGAATAGAGCCAGCGATGGGCTGGCATGCCCGCGGCGGGCGGTGCGAGCGTGAGATGAAAAGAAGTTGTGCGTTTTGGCATGGAAAGTGGTACAGCCAAGGAGAGATAAATGGTCGGATGGACCACTACGAATTTAGCTTGGGGGCATGAAAATGAGCAACTTTTGCAACAGAAGACTATCGGCTGGAATCGGCATGGTGCTGATCTTTGGAGCGGCCGCCGGATACACCGCTGGCGCGTCTCGGGCTACGCAAGCCGCGCAAAATCAAGCGGATCGGAAGGTCCGAATTGCAAAAGAGCAAGCGCTCCCGCAGCTCGAGGGCGGAAAGCTGAAGGCGACACTGGTCGAAGTCACCTATGCTCCCGGCGCCGGCTCTGCACCGCACAGCCACCCTTGCCCCGTGATTGGTTACGTGATTTCCGGCGAGCTGCGCACTCAAGTGAAAGGCAGCTCTGAACAAAACTACAAGGCAGGTGAGGCATTTTACGAGCCGCCCAACGGAGTGCATTTAGTCTCCGCGAATGCGAGCAAAACCGAACCGGCAAAACTGCTGGCAATTTTCGTTTGCGACCATGAAGCGCAGCTCAGCACGCCGGTACCTTCTGAAAACGAAAAGGGAAAACACTGATTATGAGCGGTAAGCCGATACCCATGCTGGGCGAGTTGATAGAAAGCAACGAGCGAGCGGAGCAGTACTCCATGATTCTTCTGCGCGTCATGTTAGGTGCGGCTTTCCTGAACGGAATCGCCTCGCGATTTGGGCTATACGGAAATAATGTGGGCTACGGAAATTATGCGAACTATGTGAAGTACGCAGGGGAAGTGAATTCGTTCATGCCCTCTTCGATGATTCCGTTTTTGGCGAACGCGGCTACGGTGGCTGAGCTGGTTTTTGGGCTTTTTCTCGTATTCGGGTTATGGGTGCACTGGGCGGCGTATGGAAGTGCTCTACTACTGGCCATGTTCGGAATTGCAATGGCAATTTCGTTTGGGATCGCTTCGCCGCTCGATTATTCCGTATTTTCTGCCTGTGCGGGTGCGCTCGTGGTGGCGGTTTACGAAGGAAGAAGAAAAGCGAAGCTGAGCTAGACTTTGAACGGCTATTTCAATTGCGAGGGAACCTGATGCGTAAGTTACAGCTATTCACGTTGATCGTTTTTCCTTTGTTTGCGAATACGGTCAGTTTCGGCGGTGGAAACAATGATGAAGAACTGCTGAAAGTTCGCCGGAGTGTGTGGATCAAGTGGATTGAGAACGATCAGGAGGCGCTGAAGAAACTCGTACCGGCGGACAGCTTGGTCATCAGTACTGGGGAAGCAGGAATCAAGCATCAAGCAGATGTGCTGCAAGGCGCGGCTACGTTTCACGCGGCTGGAGGAAAGCTGATCAATCTCGAATTTCCGAAGACCGAAGTGCAGCACTTTGGTGATGTCGCCGTTACCTGGAGTGGATACGTGCTGGAACTGGAAGTCGGGGGAAAACGCGAGAAGACCGTCGGGCGCGTCGTGGAAGTTTTTGTGAAGCGCAACGGCCAGTGGACCAATCCCGGCTGGCACACTGATTCAGAGAATTTTGCAAATCCAACGCCGGCCTCTTGAGTAAACGCGAACCCTAGTTGCTAATGAGAAGCGGGATCAGCAACGACGCTAGTGTGATCGTGGATGATGCGCCAGCCTTCGGGGAAGCGCCGAAATACCAGGGAGAAGACACCGCCGGCGTCGCCTTTTTCGCGTGCAAGATGCCAACGCCCGAGAACCAGAGCGGCATCGGTTCCTAGCGGGCGGATTTCTAGACCAGAAAAATCCAGTTTGCCCATCGCCAGCCGATCTGGATAGCTCTTTTTGTAGCGTTCACGCACGGCGTTGAAACCCCGGGCGACGCCGCTACTTCCAGAAAAAGTTAGCTCGTCTGAATGCCAATAGCCTTCGAGAAAGGCGTCAACATTTCCGTTGTTCCATGCTTTTTGTTGAGCGCTGAGGACGGATTCGATTGCGGCCTTGTCGACCTCTTCCCCCTTTTCTGTTTGCGCTTTCTGCATACTCGCAGCGGCAAGAAAACAACTCAGAAGGAAACAAACCGCCAAGACGCCCCACCTCAAACGCAGCATATAAACTCCTTATTTTCAGTATTTTATGAAGAACAAAGCTTTACCACATTTGCCGGCTAAACTCCAGAAGGACCAGTTCCGGTAGTACCCTCGGCCCATTGTCCGGCACAGTACCGTCCGTCAAACTGTTCGCGAGGCTGAGGAATGCTTTCCGCCATGCTACTTACGATCTCGGTTGTGGCACTAAGTCAGTTTGCCGCTTACTACTGGCGCGCCCTGGTTGTGGGTGTCGCATCTCAGCCGGTCTCTGAGCGAGTTCTTGAAGCTGCTCGCGTCCAAGACGGCGAATTGACTGGCCAGCACTTCCCGGTTTTCGCCGAACTGCACGATCTTACGCCTGACCTTCGGCCCGGCTGGCGCGGCCTCGGTCTGGTGCGGGTTTATTACCATGCGGTGCAGGCGTTTGGCAAAGTTGCGGGCCGGTTCTCCGATTCGATCTCGCAATGGGCCGAGCGCGAACGCGTACTTTGCGTGCGGTACGTCGCGGTGCAGATTGATCGCCGCCTGCAAGCCAATCTTGCACTGGCCGCTTCGATCCGCTCTTGCTAATTCTTGCCTACAAGCTGGTCTCGCGAATCTCTTGAGGTCTTCTGACTGACCAGCCAGAATACAAAATAAATTTATCCTATTTGTTGTCGGTGACTTGATGAACCTGCGCTTAGTTCATGTCGCGTTCTTCGTAAGCTGGTTTCTATTTATCTTTGTCATCGAAACTGCCCAGCCGACGCGGATCGCAAATGCATCCATGATCATTCCCGCGGCTCTCTACGCTCGAAATTCATTAGAGAGGCCGAAACTGTCCTGCGAACAGAACCTGAAAATCAGGCAGCAAAGCTGAAATGGCGTACTGGCAATTTTTTGTCATTTTGTTTCGCTGAGACGATCACATTATTTGGCGTGGTGCTGAAGTTCTTAGGGTTCGGATGGAATATAGCTGGAATATTCTTTGCGGTCGGAATGCTCTTGCTGATTCTGTGGACGCCGCGAAAAAGCGAAGCACTTCCGCGCGGCGTCCGCTAAATCAATACGCCCAGCGGAGAAGAATGCCTCCCGTGGTGTAGCCGGCACCGACCGTAAGAATGAGCACCAAATCTCCCTTTTTCAGGCGCCCCTGCGCGACAGCGTCGCGCAAACCCAGCGGAATAGTCGCAGCGGTGGTGTTGCCGTACTTGTCGATATTCACCATGACTTTCGCATCCTCCACCCCAAGCCGTTCCTGCATGGCCTTGATGATGCGCAAATTCGCCTGATGCGGCACGACGAGCGCGATATCGTCGCTCTTTAGCCCATTGCGCTCGACAAGATGCGCGGCGAGATCCGCCATGCGCCGCACGGCGTATTTGAAGACCTGCGAGCCTTCCTGATGGACGTAATGCATTTTCTTTTCTATGGTTTCGACAGAAGAGGGATGCAACGAGCCGCCGCCGGGCATGTAGAGATATTGGCCGCCGGAGCCGTCCACGTCATGTTCGAAATCAAGGATGCCTTCGCCATCGGCGGCAGGTTCGACTAGCGCGGCGCCGGCACCATCGCCGAAAAGAACACAAGTCGCGCGATCCTGATAGTTCAAAATTGAAGTCATCGTGTCGCTGCCGATGACCAGCGCCTTCTTGTGCGCACCCGACGCGACGAACTGCGCGCCCACTGTCAGCGCATAGGCGAATCCTGAACAAGCTGCGGACAGGTCAAATCCCCAAGCTTTCGTCGCGCCAATGTGATCCTGCACAAGGCAAGCTGTCGCCGGAAAAAACATGTCGGGTGTGACACTCGCCACCACGATGAAGCCGATATCCGCGGGGTCTGTTTTGGTCATTTGCAGCAGGCACTTGGCGGCTTCCGTGGCCATGTGAGATGAGGCCATACCCTTGTCCACAACGTGCCGCTCGCAAATTCCCGTACGCGTGCGAATCCATTCGTCGCTGGTTTCGACGATTTTCGCCAAGTCGTCGTTGGTCATGGTATGCGGAGGCACAAAACCGGCAACGCCCGTGATTTTCGCCGCTATGCGGTGGGACATGAAACTCCTCTTGAACCGACCTGGAAACAAAGAAAAGAAATTCTAAGCGATGCCACCGCCGCTGTACAAGCGAAGTAGGTTCAGGCGAGCTTAGTAGCGGAAAAGATAACTCAGCTTAACAAAAAAAATACGTCCAGTGGTGTTGGTGGGCGAACGCTGCAAAAGCACTTGCGAAGGCGTAGTGGTTTCATCGAGACGCAAATTGCTGAAACTATTGTTATATCCGATGTAGAGGGCCGTCCCGGGATGAACGAGATATGTGAGCAAAAAGTCCGGAACGAAGTTTTTCGGAGGCTGCACCGGGCCGCCGTCAAAACTGCCGAGGTTGCGCTGCAGGTCCAGCAATTGCGTGTTTGCCAGTGTTGCGTTGTAATCCATGATCATGCGGAGAGAAAGCTCGCGCGTGAACTGGTAGTTCACTTTGGTGCGAAGCAAGTAATTGTTGAAGATGGGATGGCCCGGATCGAACCCAGCGGGAGTTGAGCCTTCGCGCGTGCCCAGGCGGTAGTAAATGGCCGTTTCGTCTATGCGAAATCGAGCAGAGGGCCGCGCCGTAAAGCCGAAATTGACCCGGTTCACGTTGCCGAGAAAAGGCGCAAGGCCGGTCGCGGGGAAAAAGTTTTCGCCCGTGCCTGTGGTGTAGCGCCCTGTAAAACTCAGCCATTTGAAGGGCGCGGAAGAGAATTGAATTGCCGTACTGTGCTTGCGAAAAGGAATGTTGGAGAAGAGTTCGTAAGCTTCCCCGCGGCTGACAATAAACGTCGTCTGGCGGGTGAAATCGATTTCGAAACCGATGGCGGCTCCCCAGTCCTGCAAAACGCCGTTGTGGTCCCAATCGACGGTCTCGCTTGCCGATGGCCCGAAGTCCACGATTTTGCTTTTGACCGGCCGCCAATAATATCCCGCACCGGAAGTTTGCTGGCGAATATCCACGCGAGGGACGAAACCAAGTTCCGTGCAAAATCCCGGGCCGTAGTCGGAGTAGACATTGGTCATGATGAAATGGCGGCCAGTGTAAGAAAGGTCCGCGTACAGTGTATTGCCTTGTTGCGATGATGCATTAACGTTGGATCCCGTACCTAGAAATTCAAAATTCTGGCAGAGTTGCGGAAGACGACTATCTTGCCGCGTCCAGCTGTGCGCCGCTTGGATGTCGCTCACCCAGTTTTTGCTGAGCTTCAGCCGCGCGTCGAGCGAAACAACGCGATTGCTGGTGTCCGCGAAATCGCGCGTCGAGGCAAACGCGCCGATGTAAGACTGCTTGCCGAATTCGCGCGCTATGCGGACTACGCCGTCAACAGCGCGCGTGTCAAAGGGAGCTTGTTGATCCTGGCCCGGTTGGCGGTCGTCAATGGCAAGAGCGCCCAGCGTCCACGAACCGACTTTGCCGGTCATGCGAGCGCCGAATTGCGGATTCATGATTTGCCGCGAGAAGAGGAGATTGACCGGGGTCATAAAGAAACCGGCATTCTCAATAAAAAAGGGCCGCTTTTCGGGGAAGAAAACAGCGAACCGCTGATTGACGGTGACCTGAGGATCGTCCGATTCAACCTGACTGAAATCTGGATTCAGCGTTACGTCAAATGTGACGGAATCTTTAGCTACAAATTTGGCGTCGAGTCCCGCGCGATGTTCGAACACATCCCGATAGCGCGGCGCCGTGCCGTCTACCGGCTGATCCAGAAAATGGTTTCCCGCCAGCAAACCATACGGAATAAGTTGAATGTTGCGGCCGGGCGAAACGTGTTCGAGGCCATTCACAGGGGCAAATTGCTGCGCGAGCCCCTGAACGCGCTGCGTTACGTACGGCCAATAGTCGTATTCGCTCTTTCTTAGAATCGTGCGATAGAGTGCGACTCCCCAGGTTTGCTCGGGATCGTGGGAAAAGCGCAGGCTCTTGAACGGAATGGAAAACCAAACGATGTAGCCATCTTTGGTTAAGCGGCCTTCGGTTTTCCACACGGTGTCGAAGCTGTAGTCGAAGCCTTGGCCCTCTGTGTAAATGGCGTCCTGCTGGATTCCCATCGGATTGGAAAAATAGTAGTAGGCACGATGCTTGTCGTGAAACGTGTCGAGAAAAACGCCGACGCCGTCGTCCTGGTCGAGATCTTCACGTTTTGAAAGATGCGCGCGCACGGCGCCGGACGAATCCATACATTCGAAGACAACGTAAAGATTCCTCTGGTCGTAAGAAAGATAAGCGGTGGTGAACTCACTCGCGGGATCGCCGTCACCCGGAATGTTTTGACGGAAATCCTTAACGACAAGCTCAGCTTCGCGGGCGCGGCCTTCGAGAAAGTCTTCCAGCTTGGGAGGGCGGGTGATTCGGGGAATTGTGGAATGCGGAATCGTCGTGCCAGGCGGAGACAGACCGGCGTGCTTCTGCGCAAGCGTCGCCGCAACAGCGAGGCAGAAAGACAACATCCCAAGAACCAGCAACCGGAAAAGGGCCCCCATGAGGTGCACCTGATATAACGTGCTGCCAGAATGAATGCAAGGGTAAAGTCGTACTATTGCAACATGTGGTTACGGTTCCCGCAGAGCTTAGGAGCGGACGAGCTCGTGCTTCCAGGAAAGCGTGGCTGTTTTTTGCAGAGTGGCCGCGACGGAGCAATATTTTTCCGCGCTGAGCGCGATGGCGTGTTTGACTGCGTCTTCCGAGAGATTTCCGCCGATTCGAAACAGGATTTCCAGCTTCTTCCAAACCGTCGGAGGATCGGAAGCGCGGTCGCCGGAACAAATCACTTCCAGCCATTCCACTTTTTGCCGCTTCTTTTCCAGGATGATGACGATGTCGGTTGCGGTGCACGCGCCGAGGGCCATCAATAGCAGCTCCATCGGACCGGGCCCAGTATTTGTAGCGCGGTCGGAATCCAGATGAATCGTGTGTCCCGATGGGCTGATCGCACGAAATTTTTGGCCGCCAGTCCACACCACTTTTGCCGTTTGCATCGAACGTTTCTCCCTGCGCTAGCTTATCGCTGATTTGAACTGTGCGGAATGCCTTACGAATTTCGGCTGGAGGAAAGCGAACTGACTTCGATAATCGGATTAGGCTGCTGTCGCATCGCCTGGACGAAAGCCTCGACAATCTTCCTGTCGAATTGAGCGTTTGCGCAGCGCTCGAGTTCTGCGAGTGCGTCGGAAGCGGCGCGGCCCTTCTTGTACGTCCGATCGCTGGTGATTGTGTCGTAGGCGTCCGCGACGGCCACAATTCGCGCCCCCAGCGGAATTTGCTCGCCGGCAAGCGCGTCCGGATATCCCGATCCATCAAAAAACTCATGATGGTGCAAAACCATTTCGCGAATGCGCGCCAGCGGTGTCAGTGGCTCCAGAATTTTCGCGCCAAAAACGACATGCGACTTCATGAGCTCCCACTCTTCAGGATTCAAAGGGCCGGACTTGTTCAAAACTTGTTCCGGAATTCCCACTTTGCCAATGTCGTGCAGAACTGCGCCAAGACGAACCTCTTCCACTTCTGCGTCGTTCATGTTCATTGCTTCCGCGATTAGCGCAGCATAAGCCGAGACTTTTTGCGAGTGGCCCTGTGTGTAGTGGTCCTTTGCGTCGATGGCGAACGCCAGCGAGGTCACCGTATCCAGTACAGCCTGTGGCAGCGCTTGCGGGCCCTCCCGCTGCTCAGAAACCGCGGGCGTGGCTCCGCCAATTTCTGTAGCCGCGAGCGATTCAGTGAATTGCTTGAGCCGCTGATAGATTTCTTCGAAAGCTTCGGGGCCAGTCGCGAAGAGCCGCTTCAGCGTGACGCCAAGATACGCCTCGAGCACGTCGCGCTTCCATTTTTTTGCTTCGTTGGGATCGAAATGGTCTGCCGTGGAAACCGCGTTGCCGCCCTGATGCTTCGAAAGATACATCGAAGCGTCCGCCACCTGAATCAATTCTTGTGGCGAAGAGCCGTGCAATGGATAGCAGGCGATGCCGAAGCTCGCGGAAATATTTTTCTCGCGCAAAAGCGGATCCGAGGCGACCCAGCCGCGAAGTTTTGTGGCTAGCTGCCGTGCCTGCTCCATCGAAGTCTCCGGCATCAGCATCACAAATTCGTCTCCGCCGTATCGCGCGACAACGTCGGAGCGCCGGCAATTCGTCTCCAGAATCTGTCCGACGCGTTGCAGCACCAGGTCACCTTCCAGGTGGCCGTAAAAATCGTTGACGAACTTGAACCGGTCGAGGTCCATTAGCACCAGAGCGAAAGCGCGGCCCGCGCGGGTGGAACGCTTCCATTCGGCGGACAGCGCTTCCATAAAGAAGCGGTGGGTTTTGACGCCCGTAAGCCCGTCCGTAATCGCCTGCTCCTGCGCTTTCTGGAAAGTTAATGCGTTGTGCAGCGCGCCGGAAATAAGATCGGCGAGCGTGCCAAGCAGCAAAATCTCTTCCTCGGAAAATTCAATTGCTTCGCCGGATTCCACATACAGTACGCCGTGCAATTGTTCCGCATAGAAAACAGGCAAACCAATGGCCGCGACCGAATCCGGAAGCAGAGGTTTCAACGTAGAGTCGGACGGCACCACAGCGCTGTACGTCGCCATGTTGCCTGTCCGCGCTACTTGTCCCAGCAAACCGTTGCCCAGCGCAATGCGCTTGCCAAGCGCGCCGCGCCTCTGTCCGGCTTCTGCCTGAATCACAATTTCGCGCGTGGCGTAGTCCAGCGTGGCGATGCCGATGTGGTCGTACGTCAGGCCGGCTTCGATCTGCTCCGTAATTTTCGTCAGCATTTCGTCCGGATTGAGCGTTGTGATGGCATTTCGCGAAATCGTGTTCAGCAAAGATAGATGCCGTGCCTTCGTCCGTTCTTCGTGAAAGAGCCGCGCATTTTCGATGGCGATGGACGCTTCGCTGGCCAGCACGCGCAAGAGTTCAAGATGCCCTTCATCGAAAGCTCGCTCCTGATCGGAGAATACCGCCATCGCGCCGATGGCCCGGTCGTAGGCGACCAACGGCACGCCGCAGAAGCAGCCGCGCTGCAGGATCGGCTCTACCCCAAGCTTCTTCGCTTCCTCAAGATAATTGTCGCGAATGAGCACGGGCTGCCGCGTGCGGATGATGTATTCGGTGATGTGATTGCCCGCGGGGCGCGTGCGCTTCGGCATGCGCATGTTGTCTATGATTTCCAGATCGAAGCGCAGTTCATCCCGCGTGTTGTCAATCGAACCGATGTAGAAATTTTCGACGTCAAACAGCCTGCGCAACTCTTCCCAAATCTTGCGGAATAGGTCTTCCTTTTGCAGCGTTGAGCTGAGCGCCCGCCCGATTTCATTCAGGACATGCAATTCCTCCGACCGGCGCGAGGTCTGCTGGATCAGCATACTGTTTTCGACGGCCATGCCGATCTGGTGGCCCAGCGCAAACAGCAATCGCAATTCAGCGGGAGTAAATTTCCGGCTGTCCGGCGAACCCAGCAGCAGAACTCCAAACGCCTGCTCTTTCGCCTGAAGGCTGATCGCGATGAGGCTGCGCAAATCCTGTCCAAGGGCGAGTTGGCGGAACCGGCGAATGGGTTCTTCCTTCTCCAGAGCAGAAAGCGAATCGTCTCGCAGATCGCGGAATCCAAGCAGCCCGCCGAGCCGCGCTACCAGGCTGACGAGATAATCGTCCAGGCCGTCCTGCTGCACGATGCGGCAAAATTCGTCGCTCAGTCCGGCCGCAACCACAGATGTTGGGCCTTGCGGATCGCCGTGATGCAAAAACAACGCGCCCACCGGCAAGCGCACGACTCCTAACACGCGGTCAAGCGCCTGCGAAAGCATGCGATGAATCTCTCCGCCGACAAAACTCGACGTAGCCAGATTCAAATTCGAAAGCGCGAGCATGTTGCGCTCGACCCGGCGCTTTTCTTCTTCATAAAGCGCCATCACCATCAGCATCGCCGCGAACGCAGCGGGGAACGACGACACGGGCTGATGGCTAATGTTCCGGACTTGCAGTTGCTGCTGAAATATCACGAACGATACGCCGAGAATGCCCCACGCAAAGAAAACGACTGCCAGCAAGCGGTCGGCCAGCGTCTCCTGGCGCCGGCTTTCCGCCCAGAAAATCGTGCCGGTGCCGACATACACGAGGCTTCCCACTAGCATGCCCGAAAGGGGGAAGCGGAAGAAAAAGTTGGCGGCAGAAATCGCTGCGAGCACTGCGGCGGCCACAATCGCGACGGCCAACCAGGGTTTGCGTTGCGCGTAAAGCTGCGCGCCAAGGAAGAAGAGAATGCCCGCCATTCCAAAAAGCCAGTAATCCAAGGAACTTTGAATCGAAGATCCCGTTGGCTGGCCAGTGAAAGCAGTTCCGAGATAGTGCAGCGCAAGCAGGCTCCAGCCTGCCGTCCACAGCAGCATGTAGGGCTGTCGCTTGACGCTGTGGATATAGGCGAAGAATCCCGCCACAAGAGACATGGCGACAAGCAGGGCCAGGGCTATGAATCCATGATCCGTCAACGTTGCATTCGCCTTTGCGTCAGTGGAACAGACGCTATTTAACCACCCAAATCGGGAGTTTCAACAGTCTCGCGAACCGTTGCGGCACGGAACATCGCGCCAAAGCAGCAGCTCACGTCCGGCTAAAGACACACCAGTCGTGCACAAAGCAAAGTACTGCGATTATGTGCCATGAATTTTTACCTGTGCAACCGTACGGGGGTACTGGTGGCCAAAGAGGTAGCAACCCAAGGCTAAGTTACCAAGAGGGCACAAGCGAGCTTGGCGCCGGAGACTGGTGGAGTTTTGCGGCTAAGCCCACGATTCGCTAAACTGAACTTTTGGAATTGGATGGAGATACTTCCCCGTTTATGACTGGAAACCCTGACTCGACTCCAACTCAGCCGCGCGTTCGGTTTGCTCCCTCACCGACGGGCTATTTGCATGTGGGCGGCGCCCGCACAGCGCTATTTAACTGGCTGTTTGCGCGTCGTTACCACGGAACGATGGTTCTGCGCATTGAGGACACCGATGCCGAGCGCAACAAGCCGGACCTCGTGAACGGCATTCTCGAAGGTTTGCAGTGGTTGGGAGTGGACTGGGACGAGGGGCCGTTTTACCAGTCGCAACGCACCGAGTTGTATCGCCAGTCCGCGAGAAAACTGCTGGCGAACGGAACCGCGTTTTTGTGCTACTGCCCGCCGGAGAAATATGTGGGCGGCGACCACGCGGAGGAAGGTGCTGGAACTGCTCAGGTGCGCCGCATCGTGCGTTGTTCCTGCCGCGATGGAAAACCCTCTACTCCGGACGTAAAGCCCGCGCTTCGCTTCAAAGTTCCCATTGGCGGCAAAACAAAATTCTTTGACGCTGTGTTCGGCGAGCGCGAATTTTCGAATGACGAAATCGAGGATTTCGTTTTGCTGCGCTCGGGAAAGGACGGCGAAGAGTTTGGCCAGGCCATGTATCAGATGAGCGTCGTCGTGGACGACGTGGACATGCACATCACGCACGTCATTCGCGGCGCAGACCACATTTCGAACACGCCGAAGCAGGTTTTGCTCTACGGCGCGCTTGGCGCTATGCCGCCGGTCTTTGCGCACGTTCCCCTGATTTTGGGCGCGGACAAGTCGCGCCTTTCGAAACGTCACGGTGCCACGGACGTCAACATGTACCGCACCGAAGGGTTTTTGCCGGAGGCTTTCCGAAATTTCTTGGCGTTGCTCGGTTGGGCGCCGGGAAACGATGAGCAGTTTTTGCGTACGAGCGAGTTGGTAGAAAAATTCTCTCTCGAAGGCGTCAGCCATACGAATGCCGTTTTCGATCGCCCAAAGCTCGAATGGTTCAATACGCAGTTCCTTCAAAAATTGCCGATCGAAGAGTTGGCGCCTTACGTTGAAGCAGAACTGAAACGTAGTGGGCTTTGGAAGAGCGAATGGGTCACTGGTTCAGGCCATGAGTGGTTTTCGAAAGCTGTGGATCTACTGCGGCCACGCGTCCGCCTGCTTCCGGATTTTTCCTCCTGGTCGCGCGCGTTTTTCTCCGATGAATTTCCGCTTGAACAGGCCGCCAAAGATAAATTCTGGAAAGATCCCAAAGTTCCCGATCTTCTTTCGAAAACTGCGGAAGCGCTCGCTGCTTTACCCGAGTGGAATCACGATGCTTGCGACCACGCCACACGCGCCGTTGCTGAAGCGGTCGGCGTGAAAGCGGGTCTGCTCATCAACGCAATTCGCGTCGCTATTGTCGGCCAAGCCGTCGCGCCGCCGCTCTTTGACACCATGGTCGTTCTCGGCAAGGAGCGCGTCGTGCGCCGTCTCCGCGCTTCGCTTAAGGAATTCGCGACAGCGTAGATCTTGCTGTAGCGAGGTGCTTCATGGGTTCCTCTCGACGCGCGTTTTTGCAAGCAGCAAGCGCCTGCGGTTCCTTAGCTGCGCTTCCTTCTTTTGGCCGATCTCCATTCCGGTTTTTCGCCGAGGATTCGCTGCAGGCACGCCTCGCCGCCGATCCCTTGCGCCCGCAGTTCCATCTGCTTCCCCCGAAAAACTGGATGAACGATCCCAACGGCCCGATTTTTTGGAACGGCCTCTACCACATGTTTTATCAATACAACCCGAACGCCGCCGTTTGGGGCGACATGCACTGGAATCATGCCGTCAGCGAAGACTTGATTCATTGGCGGCACATGCCGGTCGCGCTCGCGCCGACTCCCGGATGGGACGACGCCGACGGCTGCTTCACCGGCAGCGCTGTGAGCGACAACGGCGTCGCCACGATTTTGTACACAGGAGTGAAAACCGTTTCGCCGGATCGCGCCACGCTTCGCGACGGCGCGCACAATTTCCGCGAAGTGCAGTGCCTTGCTACTTCTTCCGATCCGCAACTGCGCACTTGGAATAAATGGAAAGAGCCGGTCATCCAGCCGCCGGATGATCCAAAGCTTGCCGGCTTTCGCGATCCGTTTTTGTGGCAGGATGAAAAAACGAAGACGTGGTATCTCGGCGTCGCTTCAGGCCAATTCAAAGTCGGTGGCCGCGTCCAGCTCTATCGCTCAAAGGACTTGCGCATTTGGGAGTATCTGCATCCACTTGCGTCAGGCCGGTGGACCGGAAAAGAAAGCGTCAACCCCGTGGACTCCGGCGAAATGTGGGAATGTCCCGATTTTTTTCCGCTAGGAAAGAAACACGTTCTGCTTTATTCCACCGCAGGGCAAGTCATCTGGGAAGTTGGCGAATTTGATTCGAACGAACTCGTTTTCCATCCACAAAAGCGCGGCGTGCTGGACCATGGCGCGTACTACGCGCAGAAAACGCAGCTCGACGCAAAAGGCAATCGTATCCTCTGGGGCTGGATTCCCGAAAAACGCCCCGACTCCGATCTCATCGCCGCAGGCTGGGCGGGCTGCATGGCCTTCCCTCGCGTGCTTTTTTTGACCTCTGACGACACTCTCGGAATGCGTTTCGTCTCCGAAGTTCAGAAGCTATACAAAGACCCGTTTGAGGTTTCGTTTTCGGTTTTACACCTACAATCGACGGCCATGACTGACGCAATTCGGCAGATGAAATTTAAGAATGTGGCCGCCCAAGTCAAGTGGCAGACCAACGGCAATCCTTTCACGCTAAAACTGGTAGATGACACGGGACCTTGGTTGACCGTGACTCTGGCGCTGTCCAGCGTCGCAATGGCGAGACTATCCGTCAACGACGCCACCGCAGATGTGTCGGCACTTCAACACCCAATCTTTCACCTGTTTCTTGATGGCTCAGTGGCTGAACTGATTTGTGATGGACAGCATGCATTTACAACACGCGTTTATCGCGCGCCTGAAGGTCCACTGCGAATTTCACTGGGTGTGGCCGATTCTCACGCACTTGATCATTTGTCTGGATCACAGATGAGGCCGATCTCGAGGGACCGACTAACGACCTGATAGCCTTAGGGTTTCCGCGCCTTGTCTTTTTTAGACGGTTCGGGCTTCACTTCTTTCTTAATCTCCTTATGAAACACCGAAACACCAAACACCGGATTGTCTCGTGTTCCCGTAATGGTGATGGGCAACTCAGCGCCAGCGCCGTTTTTTTGAAAAAACGGATCGAATACTTTCAGGAAAAATGATTTTGCACCCGTCACCGTTTGCGAAAGTTTTGCTTTCAGACGCATGCGGCCATGGAAGTCCAACTCCCCATCGTGAATGTTATAGGTTCCTTCCAAATCGATCAGCGCGCCCTCCACTCCAAATGTGAGTCTCCGAAACGCAATCACGCCTTTTTCCAGGTGAAAGCTTCCATGCAAATCCGACAGGGCGCTGCCGATGTCTTCGTCCTCGGGTTTGCCCAGCGCACGCCTGCTCAGTGATTTCAACTTTTGGCGCACTTCCGGGTTCGACCATCTTGCATCTTCCACTCCGAAAGCCCCGTCAAGAATCATCTTATCGAGAACTTTCGCTTTTCCGGGTTCCACCGTGAGCGTCGCTTTCAGTTTCACGGGACCGGTCATCAGCGGCTTATCGGACTTGATCGCCAGGCTAAGCATGTCTTCAATCCGGCCTTGCGGTGCGCTCGCGGAGAGTGTGATGAGATGGCCTGTGTTTGGAACGAGAACAATTTTCCCTTCGGCATATATCGGCGATTTCGCAAGTCTCGCGCGCACGGCATTCAGGTACGTGTCGCCATTTGTGCCGTCCACCGTTGCGTCAAATTCCGCGTGCAGCGCCACTGGTTTACCCACTTTGTCGAGCGAAAAGTCCGGCGTATCGGTCGCGCCTTTCACGCCCAACTCATTGAGCGGGCCATGGAACTGTCCGCTCGACGAGAGCGTCCCATCGATTCCCGGAAAGGGGCCAAGGTCAGCGTTCTTGAAGTCGTATGCCCCTGCCACGGGAGAATTTCCCGGCTCTTCCGCATTCCATGGTCCAAATTGCCCTTGCGTCGCAATCTCGCCTACGGGTTGTGCGTTGGTGAGGGTTCCGCGAAAGCCGAACGGTTTGTCAAAACCGACTTGATCCAAAATGAGGTTGTGAATCCGCCAATCGAGAGGCTCCTTTCCCGTCCTGGTTGGAGTTGTGAATATGTCCGCGTCGTGGCAAATGATTTTCTCCAAAAGTGTCTTCGGCAATTTTGCTTTGCTCAATTGATCCTGAATTTCCTGCCAGGAACTTTCTCTTCCTTTTTCGCCACGCGGTGGAAGCGTGATTTGTAATCTGTCCACATGAACCACAGCGATGTGTTTGGTCGGCCGGATCAGGCCGGTGATCCCCGTCGAAAACGAAAATCGCCCAACCTGAAGGAGGGGCGGGATATCCATGCGGTTATGATGGCGCAGGGTAAGGCCTTCACCCACAGCGACGACGCGAGGGAATACGTAGACGTGGAAGACTCTTAATTCCACTTTGCTCTGGAAGCGTTCGCTGAGTTCTTGTTCAACTTTCTTGCGCAGGGCAGCTTCTACAGCGCGGGCACGCCAGATGAGAATTGCGAATACGACAATCGCCACGACAGAGGCACATGCCCCCGCGATCACCAACCTGCGAAACCTTCCATCAAACATGAATAGAGTCTCGCAGAGGCGCGAAAGGAATAGCTACTTCTGTTTGAAGAATTCTTCGTGCGCGGCTTTTCCCGTCGCTGCTACAGTGAACGTCGTATCGACATCCTGCCGCACCGGTGGCAAGCAGACGGAATCGTTGCACGCTTGGTAGCGGAGCATCAGCGGGATGTGCGCGACGCCGAACGCTGCGTCTGCTGCCGCGGTGACTTTCAACCGCAAAATCACCGTGCCGGTGTAGACGTTGAGTTTTTCTGACTGCGAAAACGCGAAAGACTTTAGCGTTCCCTCGGGATAGGCCACTTCGCCGGCCTTGTAGCCCGCGGGCAATTCAACCTTCAAGTCGGTGGGAATTAGATACTCGAGAGTCGGCTTGCGCGCGTTGATGTGGAAGCCGTCGCGAATTCTTAGAACAACGGCGATTTGAAATTCCTTGCCGCGCGCAACCGGCTCAAACGACGTGTACGCCTCCGACTTCACAACATCTTTCGCGGCCGGAATTTGCGCGCACGCAACGTGCGGAATAAATCCAATCAACGCCAATAAGAATGGAACGCAGAGCTTCCTCACAGCTTCACCTCGCTGCCTAGTTGCTGGGAGATGACGCGGCTCATCACGCCGTTCAAATCCTCTCCAGTTTTTTCCAGCACAAATGCATTCTTCGCTTCCGACCATCCCAATTTAAAGCTGGTAGACAGCGCGGAGATCCAGATCTCGCGCATGGGCGTGTTCGGCGAAATCACGAACTTCGCTTCTACTGGCTCCTCAAAAATCACTTCCAACTTACCGCTCTCGCCTTCCACATCGAATCCGTGCTCGTCGCCCGCATTAAGCATGCGGCGCTTCAATTCTTCAAACGCCGCGTCACACCTTTTCTGAAATTCACGTTCGTCGAGCATTGCTCTTAAAGATTTCCTTCAATCACTTTGGCGTATTCTTCGTACGCAATTGCGCCCGTCGTGCGCTTGATCTCTTTTCCGTTCTTGTCGAATAAAACGGTCGTCGGATAGCCAAGTAGCCCGCCGAATTTGTTGGCGATTTCTTCATTCCCCAGCAAAATCGGGTAGTTCATCGGCATTTCCTTGCCGCCGCCGACGTCGTAGCGTTTGGTTTGCACAAATGGGGCAACGACACTTTTCCCCTCGTCGTCCATCGCCACGCCAAGAATCGTAAATCCCTTTGATGCGTATTTGTCCTGAAGCTGTATCAACTCTGGAATTTCAATCTTGCACGGTTCGCACCACGTCGCCCAGAAATTCACCAGCACCACTTTTCCTTTGTAATCCGCGACGGTGACATCTTTCCCATCGAGGCCCTTGATCGCAACCTGGGTCGCGGCAGCGTTTGCATTTGCTCTATTCTTGCACGCCACGCCGATGACAGCGAGAGTCGCCACAACTGAAATCCAAAAAATCCGTCTCCGCATGAATCCCCAACCCCTTCCTTTAATGTTTGCTCACTTCCAGTATAACGCCCTGCTGATATTCGTCTTACTTCCCGCCCGTAACTGCTCGCTCGAGCCAAAGAACAAGCGTATTCAGCACATTGAGCTTGCCCGCCAGCCACGTCAGCCGGTTCACGAAAATTAATCCACCGACGAAAAGCAGTAGGGCTCCACTAAAGAGTTCGACGGCGTGGAGGTGTTTTCGGAAGCGCTGGTAAAACTTCAGAAATTGACCGATGCCGACGGCAGTCAGCAAAAACGGAATCGCTAAGCCGGCAGAATACGCAGCGAGAAGCAGCACGCCACGAAAAATCGTTTCGCTCGCTGCCGCAAGTGCAAGTACCGTGGCGAGAATTGGGCCGATGCAGGGCGTCCATCCGAACGCAAACGCGAATCCAAGCAGAAATCCGCTCCAGATTCCCGGTTGCGTTGAAGTACTGCGCAAATGCACGTCGCGATTCAGCCATCGCGCCAGCGTCGGTCCGAAAAATCCAATCACGGAAAGCGAGAAAAAGTGAACCGTACCAAGCTGGAGAAAGAGAGGATCGCGATAGACAAGCGAAACAATTCCGAGAATGACAAGAATTGAGCCAAGAATGATTCCCGTTTTGAACGTCAGCTTGATCAGCACGCCGAGCAAGTGCAGGCCAAACAAAAGAATCAGCGCGCCCGCGATTGGAGCGAGTGTCGTGCGATTCTCCCGCAGAAAAGAGCCGACCGCGCTCGCCGACGCTCCAAACGAAATGAAAACTGCCGAAAATCCGAGCACAAATGAAAGAGCGGAAGCAAAAAGTCCACCGCGCGGCTGTTGTCCTTGGCGGAGTTGCTCCATGCCGACACCGGACAACATGGAAATGTAACCGGGCACGAGTGGCAGCACGCACGGAGAGAGAAAAGAAACCAAGCCTGCGAGAAATGCGGCCGCAAATGAAACGTCAGCATGCATGAGCTAAGTGGCCTCGAATCTTATCCGATGAAGCTGCCCGGATTTGGTTGCAAGCTGAGTGCGCTTGCGGAAACGCCCTCACAAATTGTCCCATAATTTGCCGTGAATTCCCCTCGCTGTAAACGCGGCGAACAGCGGACATCTGACAGGAACCGCTGGCGCAGGCGGCTTATTCCACGCTCTTTTCGGGCTGCAAGCCATAGCAAACAAACCGCTTGTTGAGAAACTGAATGGTCCTTTGGGTGCTCCTTCCCCACGGAGACGGGAATGGCCGAACTTTTCCATACTGCATGGACGCCCAATAAGGTAACGCTGCTGCGTGTGGCCGTAGGGTTTGCGGCCGTAAGTCTCTTTGGACGCGGCACGTGGGCAAATCTTTTCGCCGTTGCGTTAACCGTGGCGGCGATTGCTCTCGATGCTTTAGATGGCCATCTGGCGCGAAAGAAACAGATGGCGACGCCACTGGGCGCGCAATTGGATGTGCTCGGCGATCGCATGATTGAAAACGTGTATTTCACCTATTTCGCCGTGGTGGGAATGGTTTCGCTATGGCTGCCGGTTTTGTTTTTTGCGCGTGGCGCGGCGACGGATTTTTTGCGGGCACTGGCGCTGAAGTCGGGGCACTCCGGATGGGGCACGAATGGGATGCTGCAGACATGGTGGGGGCGGGCCCTCGTGGCGTCGCGCTGGAGCCGGGGTCTGTATGCGGCGATGAAATGCATCTGCTTTTGCTACCTCGGGCTGGAACTGGCTCTGACGCGGGGGCCGGTAGCCTTGCTTGGAACGATTGCGAACGACGAGCACTTGACGATTCGGACCCTCGCGAATGTTCTGACATGGACGACGGCGGTGTTTTGTATCGTGCGCGGATTGCCGGTGCTGATTGAAGGCTGGAAATTTTTAACTTGCGGGACAGAGGCTGCGCCACACGAAAGCAGAATGGTGAGGAAAGTCGCATGAATCGCGCAGTGTTTTTCGACGTGGACGGAACTCTGATCGAAAAGCCGTCGCTGGAGCGGAGATTTATTCGCGCGTTGTGGCATGAAAGAAAAATCTCTTTGCCGCACGGATTTACGTGGCTCGCCGAAGCGGCGCGACTCGCTCCGAATGGCCTAACGTACGTGTTGCAAGGGAACAAGGCGTATCTGCGAGGAATTCGCTCGACCGGTCTCCGGGCGGATCGCGTGGCATGCAATGCGCCTTTTTTCCCTGAGGCCCTCGAATGCGCTGCACAGCACGCGGCGAACGGCGAACGGATTGTGCTCGTCACGGGAACGCTGGAAGTCCTCGCCAGAGAAATTGCGCAGAGACTTCGCGCGGAATTGGCGAAGCGAAATCTCTTTCCGGAAATCCACGTGTGGGCGACACGCCTGGAAGAGAAAGCAGGCCGCTGGACAGGGCGCATCGTTGGGCAGCCGATGTTTGGAAAGGCAAAAGCGATTGCCGTCTGGTGGTTCGCGGGGCAGTGGAACTTGAACTTGGATGAATGCTCGGCGTACGCAGACAGCGAACTCGACCAGTGGATGCTAGCGAGCGTCGGAAAGCCAGTGGCGGTAAATCCAGATGCACGTTTGCGCCAAGTGGCCCAGCGCCTACCGTGGAGGGTTGCTGAGTGGCGGAGAGAAGCGCTCGGCAAATTGACAAATCCAGAAATAGTTCCGGAAAGAGCGCGATGAAGAAAACGGAAAGCGCGATTGTGAAAGAGGCAGTTCTTTCCTGGCTGGATGTGGGTTCGCAGGAATCGGCGCTGCAAGATTTTGCACGAATTTTCCAGAGCGAGCTGACGCAATCCTGGAAAGCATGTGGAGTTTTTGAATGGATTGCCCTCGGCTATATGGCGCTTTCGAGCGGAATGATTGCGATGTTCGCGAGGAACCTGGCGCATCCGCTGCGGCTGGTGGCGACACAGGCGTTCGTTTCCGCGCTGATTCTTGCGTTGTGCCGCGTGGCGACCTTGAACGAACAGCGCGCAATTTTGTACGGCGAAACATTCGCGACGAAATTCTGGCGATTTTGGCGGCATTGGTATCCGCACCTGTTTTTCCTTTTCTGTTTTGAAGAGCTGGCGAAGCTGGTGCACCTGGTGAATCTCAGCTGGGAGGATGCGAAGCTGATTGCGTTTGATCACTGGGTGACTGGTGTGCATCCGGCGCTGTGGCTCGAACAATTTTCCACGCCGCTGCGGAATGATTTTTTTCAGTTCGCGTACATCACGTACTTCACGTATTTGCTGATCGTCGGCGCCGTTTTGTACCACCGGCGCGACTGGAAAGCGTATTGGGCGGCGATGACGTATTCCGCCGCGGGCTACGTGATTGGATATGTTGTCGCGATGCTGTTTCCGATTCAAAGTCCGTGGTTCACGATGGCTGGAATGTGGCATGGCAATTTGCGGGGCGGGCCATTCACGGCGGCGATCGGCTTCATCGAACATTTTGGACGAGTGCGCGGCGCGGCATTTCCTTCGCAGCATGTGGCCGGAACCGTTGCCGCATTGTGGGCGGCATGGCGTCACCGGCGCTGGCTCTTCTGGACTTTGCTGCCGCTGGCGGTATGCATGTGCGTCGCGACGGTCTGGGGGCGGTACCACTACGTGGCCGATGTGCTGGCCGGGATCGCAAGTGGCACTCTGGGGTACGTGATTGGAAGCCGGCTGGTAAGACAGAAATCCGAGAGTGCTACCCCCATTGCCGCGAATACAGGTTCGTCTGAGCGACTCGCGTAGGCCACTCCAGAAGCAAATACACGAAAAACGCCGATCTGAGGATCGGCCACTATAGGAAAAAGTTCTATCCCTCCTAAAATATCGGTGCGCCTCAATCGTCTACAGAAGTAGATGAGGGAAGCGGTGAGCCTAAACGAGATGGTAGACGAGCAGAACCAGCAGATTGCCGAAACCATCGTGCGGGAGCAGGCTCGGCTGCGAAACTTCATCCGCAGACGCGTGCCGGATCGCGGCGACGCGGAAGACATTCTTCAGGATGTGTTTTCGGAGCTGGTGCAGGCGTACCGGCTGATGCAGCCGATTGAGCAGGCGGGGGCTTGGTTGTTTCGCGTGGCGCGCAACCGAATTACGGACCTCTTTCGGAAGAAAAAGCCGGAAGGGCTCGCGGACCAACGCGTGATCGTGGCGGATGGCGAGGCGCTCACACTGGAAGATTTGCTTCCCTCGAAGGACGGCGGGCCGCAGGAAGCGTACCTGCGGGCAGTGCTGATGGAGGAATTCGAGGAGGCTTTGGACGAGCTTCCAGAGGAGCAGCGCGAAGTTTTTATCGCGCATGAATTTGCGGGCCGCAGTTTTGCGGAGATTGCTGCGGAAACAGGCGTCAGCGTGAACACGCTTCTTTCGCGAAAACATTACGCGGTGCTGCATTTGCGGCGGCGGCTCGAAAGCATTTACGAGGAATTCGGCGCGAGGAGGAGATGAAATGGGACCCGATGAGATGAGAATGAGAGCGGCGGGGAAGGTGAAGAGAATCGTGAGCAAGATCGTGATGTTTTTGGTCCTGATGCCTGTGGCGATGTTCCTGTTCGTCGAGGCGGTTCTTCATTTGTGGAACTGGCTGATGCCGGCGATTTTCCATCTTCCGGCGATTGGTTTTTGGCAAGCACTGGGGCTTATGGTTCTCAGCTGGATTTTGCTTGGTGGCAGGCGAGGCATGGGCGGATGGCGGCCTCACTATCGCGGACACTGGCGGAGGCGCATGCACGAGCGCTGGGAAGAGATGACGCCGGAAGAGCGCGAGAAGTTTCGCGAGTGGATGCGAAGCCGATGCGGCCAGAGAACAATGGGAGCGGAGCCGAAGGAAAGTGGAAGTTAGATAGATTAAGAAAGAACCTACCCTTTGCCAAATGTAACAAACGCAAAGGGTGGGCACCGTTGCATGGGTTATCAGTCTTCATCCTCGACGAATTGCTTTTTGGCCTCGCCGCTTATGACAGATCCGTCTCCGACATGGTTGTTGAGGATGATATATCCTCTGCCTTGACTGACGATTATTGACTTGTGCGTGCTAGGACCGCCTGGAGTATTCCAAGTGTCGTCTACGATGCATTCCGCGCTAACCGAATAAGTTCCTGTGAAGTTCACTTCGACGTCATTGCCAGCAACCCTGACAAACAGTTTGCCAGTAATATTTCCTTTTCCGTCGAATGTGAAACGACCGACGGCGGCAAAATTCCCACGCGCACCTGTTACTCCAGTCGCATGCAGGCCGTAGCTGCCGCGCAGAGTAGCGTTTGAGCATGGCGGATGACTCTGCGCTGCGGTTTGTGTTAGTGAGCCCAACAGCATGATGAACGTAATGGTCGTAACGAAGCGGCCGATGCGCGCTCGCATGGTACCTTCCTATTCCATATTTGGTGATCGTCTCGTCCGCCGGTGTGGCCACGCGCTTAAGCGTTGGGACTAGTTCTTTCTGGGGTTACTGACGGAAGGAAATAGAATTGGCCCAACGCAACTGTCTACGTGGGTCCTTGACCTGAGCTCTACCTGGGACGAGTTTTAAAGGACTCTACTCCCGTTCGCCCGTCTCAAGCAAGAGCGTCCTTCGCGCAGCATCAAAAAGGTGTCGAGCGATCTCACAACGACTTGAGGAAGTCGAGGAGGGTTTCCTTGTCGGTGTGAGAGAGCTTTTCGAATTTTTTGGTGACGTCGGAGGCTTCGCCGCCGTGGCGGACGATGGCGTCAGAAAGAGTGAGCGAGGCACCGTCGTGCATCAGGCGCGGACGCAGGCGGACTCCCCAGAGCGGAGCAGTGCGAATTTTGTCGCGGCTGCTTTCGAAGTTTTGTTTCTGCATATAGCCCAACATTTGGCTGAAGACCTGGCGGCCATAATGTTCGGGAGTAGCTTGCAGTATGCCGTCGCCGGTGCCGACATTGTGCATGAGGAAATCACCATAGGGGTACGTAGTGACGGAGCCAACCGCAGCGGGAATGGCGTACGTGCCGCCATTGATTTTTGTTCCGGCGGGGGCGGTGGTGAGTGCCGGAACGTGGCAAATTGCGCAGCCAATTTTTTCGAAAAGGGTCTCGCCTCTCTTGGCCGAAGCGCTGGCGGCAAGTTGCGCGTCCCGCGCAGGAGCTTTGGTGGCTCGCATGAATCGAGCGAAGCGATCAATGTCTGAGAGGCCGTCAGAGCCGGTCTTGTCGTTCGGCTCGGGGGCAGTATTGCAAATGGAAGTCACTTCATTGGGTTGCAGACGGTTGGTAATGCCCATTTCATTCAAATAAGCATCGCCGGAGAACGATAGGAGGCTGGCCTGCTGGTCCTTCCAGCCAAAACGCCCGACGCCCATCTGGCCGGGCGCTTCGACGATAGGAACAAAGAGAACCTGGCCGCAAATTTTGCCCTTGGTCGATTTGCACTGATGGCCAGAAATATCCACAAAGGTTTTGTCGGGCACGGCCTCGATGAAGCCATCGCCAAGCACACTAAGAGAGAGACGAAAAGTGCGAATTGTTTCGGTGTCCGGAACGCGTTCCTGAATTTCCTTGTCGGGGAAAGCTCCACTGGGACAAATGGCGCGGTCGTTGACGAGAGAACGGCCGGAGATAGTTTCTGCGCCGTGAGCGATGGAGATGTCGGGGGTGAGGAAGTGTTTGCCCTTACCCTCGTGACCTGCGCGCAATTCCGTGACTTGAGAGCCGCCGCCAGAGACGGGATTTTGATGACATTCGCGGCAGGATTGCGCGTTGTAAAGCGGACCGAGGCCTTCGGCGATTTGCTCGACTTCGTCGAATGTTGCGAGGTCGGCCTGATGGGTCGTGTCATCTACCATGCCGTTGGATTTGTTGTCGAAACCAGTCTGTGCGTCTTGAGGCTGAGTTGGGGTGGAAACAAGAAACAAGCAAAGGCAAGCCGCGGCGATGAGGAGTTTCATGGATTCTCCCTTCCTCGAGCAGTAGGGAGCCAGGTGTAGATAGTGAATAACATTTTTCGTGTGCGCGGCAAGGATAAAGAATTGCTACGCGAGGTGACACAAAGACCAAAAGCAGATCCCTAGTCCGGCAAAAACAGCAGGGACTCGGGATGACAAGGCGAGATTGCCAGCGAGCTAGATATGAACAACACGTGCTCAGAGCGAACGGAAAACCGCGAACTGTACTTAGCCTGAAAAATACAGCTGTCCTCGTACTATTTAGCGTACCAGTACAAGAGACATACAGACAGTTGTTCGAACGGGCAGGTAGGATTGCGAGCGTTGAATTGAGAGACGAAAGAGTCGCGAAAAGCTGAAGCTGCTTGCCGGAACCGCACTATCGTTCTAGAGAAAAGAAAGGCCGCCATTTGACAGACCAACTGACCGACTCAAACGCTGAGTTGGAGGAGCCGTTCCGCCTCCTTGTGGAGAACAGCAACGATATTCTGACCATTCGCGAAGCTGACGGACGAGTACGCTACACGAATCCATCTTTCTACCGGCTGCTGGGATACAAGAGAGAAGAGATCATCGGCTCGACTTGTTTTGAGTTACTTCATCCGGAAGATCGCGACACTGTTTTGATGGCTTTGGATGAACTTTTGAAGAAGCCTGGCGCACGTGATTCCGTGCAATGTCGCGCGCGCCATGCAGAGGGTTTCTGGATGACGTTTGAGATTGTGGCGTCGAATTTGTTGGACCATCCTGAAGTTCGCGGACTGGTGGTGAATGGCAGGCATATTGATGAAAGAGCGAAGCAAGAAGCGGAAAAAGATGAATTGATCGCAGAGCTGAAAGAGACGCTGGCGGGGTTGAATACATTGGAAGGGATTTTGTGCGTTTGCGCATCCTGCAAAAAGATTCAAACGGAAGGTGGAGGCTGGCAGCAGATCGAAGCCTATGTACGCGAACGCGCGCCAGTGGAGTTTTCCCACGGAATGTGCCCGGAGTGCGTGCAACTGTGGTTTCTCGCCGAGCCGAAGCGTTGACTTGAACCGGAGTGTGGCCTAGTATCCACGCGAAATAACGCGAGGACGGGCCGGATGAGCGATTGGGTCTACATACAGGCGAATCCCGCCGAATTGTTGATGAGGCTGCACCAGTTTTCGATTGTGAAGGTGCAGGATGCAAGGAACGTAACGTTTGAGATTACCGTGAAGGAATACGCCACGCCGCCGCCCGGGCAGAGAGTGAGATTTTATGCGGAGGCGGACAAGGCGGTGAATCAGAAAACGGCATCGTTTGTGCCGTGCGGCTGGGGCGATTCGCTTTTTTCGGCGCTCGGGGATTGCGTGCGGCTGATCCGGCAATTTCCGTATGAGGGCGAGGAGCGAGCGGCCTCATGATGCTGACGTTTACAAAGCGGCCGCTCGAAGCAGGGATGGCGGCGCTGGCGATTAGGGGGAGTATCCACTGTGGGCCGGAATGCTCTAAGTTGGAGCGCGAAGTGGATGGAATGATTGCGGCACGCGAAACTCGGGTGATTCTGGATTTGGCGGGCGTGACTCACGCGGACAGCGCTGCGATTGGAGCGATCGTGCGGTGTTTGACGAAATTGAAAGACTGCGGCGGAGGCCTGCGCATCGCGGCGCCGCAACCGATGATTGAATACAGTTTGCGATTGACGAAAGTGGACCAGATTATCGAGATGTTTCCCACCGTGGAACTAGCGAGTGCGGGTTTTGCGGCGTAGAAGAACGATTCAGGCGCGCATCAAGCTTCAGAGTACGAAATCAGATTTGTAATCCAGGAAAAACGTGGGTTCGCTCACACAAGAGCGCAATTTGAGTGAGCAGAGAGTCGCTAGTGTTGGCGCCAATGAGTTGGAGGCCGAGGGGCAGGCCGGAATGTGTGAGACCGCAAGGAAGAGTTATTGCCGGGATTCCGGCAAGATTGGCGGGGCGGTTGAGGCGCAGGAGAAGCGCGCGGGTGGCGTAATCCTTACCGTTGATGGTGGTGGATTCTTCGCCGATCATTGGTGCGGGGATGGGAGTTGTGGGAACGACAAGCGCGTCGACGCCAGATTCTAAATGTGCGGCGCGAAATTGCTGAATGAATTTTTCGCGAAGCTCCAGGGCTTCGAGATAGTTCGTAGCAGTTATGCGAGTGCCGATTTCGAGACGCGCGCGAACGTCCTCGCCGTAGTCGGCGGAATTTTTCGGAAACCAACCCATCTTTTGATGAAAGTGAGTGGCTTCTGCCCAGGCGATGTTGTTGCCGGAAGTTTCTGTTTCGCTTAAGAGCGGGATGGAAATTTCTTTTGTTGCAAAACCACACTTGCGCAGAGTTTTGAGTGCGGATTCGAAGGAGGCTCGAACTTCTTCGGAGAGAACATCGAAGAAAAATTCCTTGGGAATGCCGAGCGTGAATTTTCTCTTGACGCGCGACGCCAGGTTTTTCGCAATGGGTCCCTCAGCTTTGCGAGAATCAGAAATTGCGTTAAGAAGAATCGCTGCATCTTCGACGGAACGCGCGAGCGGACCCACACAATCGAGTGTTGGCGAAAGCGGAACGACGCCGTCAACAGAAACGCGATGAAGCGTTGGCTTGAAGCCCACTATGCCGCAGAGCGAAGCCGGGATGCGAACAGAGCCCCCGGTATCGGTGCCGATTGCGACGACACAGAGTCCAGCTGCGACGGCCGCCGCCGCGCCGCCGCTTGAACCTCCGGGAATGCGGCTAGTGTCCCAGGGATTACGCGTCGGCCCGTAATGCGGATTATTTGTGGTCACGCCGTAGGCAAATTCGTGAAGATTTGTTTTGCCCAAGAGGATCGCGCCGGCTTCTTTAAGCCGGGCGACGATATGTGCGTCTTTTTCGGGAACAAATTCTTTCAGAAATTTCGCTCCGGCGGTTGTTCGAATCCCCGCCTTATGAATGTTGTCTTTGAGGGAGATGGGAATTCCATGCAGCGGGCCGCGATCCCGGCGGGATTTGCTGCCGCGTACGCAACGGAGTTCGGTCTCTGCTTTTTTTGCTTGGGCAAGGGCAAGTTCCGGCGTGACGGTGAGGTAGGCGTTGAGCTCGGGATTCAGCTGATCTGTGCGCTCGAGAAAATGCTTTGTTAGCTCAACGGGTGAGAGCTTACGCGCACGGAAGAGGCGGGCAAGTTCAGAAATGGAGAGGAAGGCGAGGTCGCGTTTGGACATGAAGGAAAGAATTTAGCACAGTCACGAAACTAAAAGATTTTCTCTTGGCGGCGCAAATTTCCGAAGGTGCCGAGATTGGCGATGATGAAGGCGACGCGGAATTGGTTCTCAGTGCGCACAGCGCCGAGATTGATTCGGCGATATTCGAGAGCGATGCCGCAGCAGCCGCCGTTGTAGTTAATTTGCGCTATTTGATTTTGCAGCACTCCGTTGGTGATGTCATAGCTGATTCCCGCCGTTGCGTTGAAGCCCTTGCGATTGAGGCTGCCATAGCCGACAAGGGCCCGTACTTGATTCGAAAGCGGCTGCAGCGCCGGGTCATCCTGAAAGCGAAAATGCGCGACCGTAGCGAAGAATTCGGAGTAAGGCTTTACTTTGACAAGCGTGCCAATCACCGTGATTTTTTGCAGTTGCGGGTCGTATTCCAAAATCTGTTCGGCATCATAATTTGCGCCCGGTGTGATCTTAATGTCGCTGACGATCGGAGACCAATTCCGTGGGCCAAGTGCGAACGCGAACGGAGTAACCGAGTTGAGCGCCTGAAGAACATTACGCTGGCCGTCCACGATCGCTCCGCCAAAAGTGGGATCGAAATAATGTTTCTGCACGAGGCGCCAGGAAACCAGCTCTTGCGGCTGGTCCTCGCCGCTCTTTAGGAAAAGCCGCTGCGTGATGCCGTACTCCACTTCTGTCGTGTTGCTAAGAGTCGCGTCCAAATCGAAGCGGATAAACCGCTGAAAATCGTTGATGCCGCTCACATAACGAAAAGTGATGTCCGGCTCGATGGTGTGTTTGTAGCGATGGCGCGGCTTGTCCTTCTTGAGTGAGGTGCGGTCAAAAAATCGCTCGAGCGTCGGCGGGCGAATTTCCAGCGTGAATTCACCATCGTTGCGCGTGACCGACTGTTCATCCAGATTGCCGGCGGCATCAAGCGACGCGCCGTAACGTGTCGTTCGCACTGCGCCGCTCGCGGTGATGCCGAGCCAATCACCCAGATGCAAAGGGACCGTAACCCGTGGGGCAAACTCCGTGCGTTGCACTACGGCGGCAGTGGTGAGGCTTGCATCCTCGCGCTTCGACGCGCCGATGTACGAATCAAAGCTAAAATAGAGCGGCACTTTACGCCAAGGAGCTTGCTCTACGGAGCTTAGCCGCGCCTCGGGAAGGTTGCGCAAAGAGACGCTAGTTTCAGGGTTGATGGTTAGAAAGCTTTTGTCATTCAGCGCAGCGAAATTCAAGCTGAAACCGCGGAAATTATTCGTGAGAAATATCGAGCTGCGAACTTCGGAATTGATGGCGTCGCCGTACGCATCGGCAAACGCGAGCCGGAAAGTAAGGGAGGACAATTGGTTGTAATCCGTGACGAAACGCCAGTTGTTCGGTAGGAGGGATTGTATTTCCAGTCGCTGTTGATGACCGCCCTGCGGCTGTAAAATGCCATTCGCGTCGGGCAAGCCGCGATCTATCACTCCATAATAGGTGTAGTTGAATGTCGTGTTCTCGTCGGGAGTTGCGCGAACTTCTGCGCGTTGGGCGGAACCACGCTTGCTTAAGTATTGCGCGCCTAACGTTGTGTCAAACCACGACGCCGGCGCCCAATAGAAGGCATCGCCAAAAATAAATCCTTTGCGATTGCTGTTGCCGATGTCTGGGAGCAGAAATCCCGTTTCGCGGACGCGCTGCCCGGCGGGTGCAGTTGCATAAGGGACCCAGACGAGTGGGACGCGGAAGAGACGAAAGTTCGCATTCACCAGCGCGACATTTCTGTCGAGGCGAATCCTCGCGCGACGCGCAAAAAACTGCCATTTGGGATGCTCCGGATCGCAGACCGTAATCCACGCCTGGCGAACGATGTATACGTCGCCCGGCAATTTATCCACATCTCGAGCTTCGAAATGCAGGGGATTTTCCGTGGTGAGAACCATGGGGTTGGGTTTGCGCGAGATTTTAACGTTGCCGCGTACTTCGTGAAACTCTCCAGTGCCGGTGCTCACGTTGTATTGCGCTTGAGCCGCTTCGATGTGCTGATTCTCGTAGTCAAAAATGACATGCCCCGTTGCTGTGGCGTCGTGAGTGCGGTTGTTGTATTCAACGTGATCGGCTCGGAGAGAGATTTCGCCGTATTGAATGAGCACGTTTTGGTCCGCGATAAAGACGTCACCCTGCTTTTTTTGCGGTCCATCGGCGGAGATCTCGACAATTTCGCCCTGGCCGGAAGGAAGGCGAATCAATTGCCCTCCCGCGACCGGGCAGGCGACGAGGCCGGCAAAAAGGCAGAGGGCGAGCGAAAACGTGGCGGGGACGCGGCGCTGCAAACGGAGCGTGGAAATTAGACGAAACATTCGGTCATTGAAGCAGTTGGATAGCCTAGCATGCGCTCGGGGTTGTGTGCGACGGCAAGGCTTGAAGCAATTGTCGACGCGGCCCATTTGTGAGACGCTTCTTCGCGTTTCGCGTCTAACGGGGCTAGCACGGGTGGGTCCAATGGCAGGGCGTCGGCCCGTCGCCAAAAGACGCTTTCTGGATTCCTAGAATTGAAAAACTGAAGGAGAGGGCAATGAACGCGACCAAGTTCGCAGGGCGTGGATGGTTTGTGTGGATGGTGGCGCTGGCGTTGAGCTTTGGGTTGCTTGGGGCGGCGCACTGCACAGTGGCTCAGGAAAAGAAGGAACAGAAAAAAGAGGAAAAGAAAGACGAAAAAAAGGACGAGAAGAAAGGTCTTCAACTCAAGCCGGACCGCAAAATCGAGTTCAGCACCGACGAAGGAACCTGGATGTCGCTGGACGTCTCTCCGGACGGCAAGACAATCGTGTTTGAATTATTGGGGGATGTCTACACACTCCCTGTCGAGGGAGGCCAAGCCAAGCTCATCGATGGAGGGATGCCCTTCGATAGCCAACCGAAATTCTCTCCTGATGGAAAATGGATCGCATTTCTTTCCGACCGAGAGGGAAGTGAAAACGTCTGGATCATGAAGGCGGACGGTAGTGATCCCAAGCAAATTTCGAAGGAAGAGAAGGCAGAATTTGCATCGCCGAATTGGACTCCGGACGGCCAATATATTGTGGTTTCGAAGGCAGGCTTCGGTATCAATGCATTCGAAATCTGGATGTACCACGTTCAAGGCGGCTCAGGTGTGCAAGTCACTAGAGCCAAGCCCGCGCCGACAGTGCGCCGCCGGGAACAACTCAACAACCTCGGCGTCTCCGCTTCCGCCGACGGAAGGTATCTCTATTACGCGCATCGTGTGGGCGGCTTCACTTATGAAGCGCAATTTCCCCTCTGGCAGGTAGCGCGGCGCGACCGCAAAACGGGCGACGAGGACATCCTAATCAGTCAGCTCGGCAGCAGCATGCGCCCCGTGCTCTCCCCCGACGGGTCTTCGCTCCTGTACGTCACGCGCCATGAAGCCGAGAGCGGTCTCCGCCTGCGCAATCTGCAAACCGGTGAAGACCGCTGGGTCAAATATCCCATCACGCGCGACGATCAGGAATCCCGTTTCACGCGCGACCTATTTCCAGGGTACGCGTTTCTTCCCGGAGGCAAAGAAATCGTTTACACCAACGACGGAAAATTTCACCGCCTGAACATCTCGACCGGGGAAGAAAAACTGATTCCCTTCACGGCACAAGTTTCACAGGATCTCGGCCCCAAGCTCGATTTCCCGCAAAAAGTCGAAGAAGGCCCCGTGAAAGTCCGTTTGATTCAAGACGCTGTGGAATCTCCGGACGGCAAGAAAATTGCTTTCTCCGCGCTGACACACCTCTATGTTATGGACATTCCCGGCGGCAAGCCGCAGCGCCTCACCAGCGGCAACGCAAAGGAATTTCAGCCGGTGTGGTCTTCAGACGGAAAGCAGATCGCGTATGTCACGTGGTCCGCTGGTGGCGGCCAGATTTGGAAAGTGCCTTCGACTGGCGGCGCTCCGAAACGGCTCACAGAAACCTCCGCCTTCTACAGCGACCCCGTGTGGTCTCCCGACGGTGACCGCATCGTCGCGCTGCGCGGCAACACCTACGACCGCGACAACAGCACGTTTGACTTTGGCATCCCCGGCAGTCCTGACCTGATCTGGCTCTCAGCAGAGGGCGGCCCCACCAATCTGGTTATTCCCGCTCGCGGCGCAGGCAAGCCGCACTTCACGCACGAAAAAGACCGCATCTACCTCTACACCCAGGCCGGATTGATCTCCCTGCGCTATGACGGCACCGATCGTCGCACGCACCTCCAAGTAAAAGCGCCGCCACTCGGCTTTTCCGATGAGCCCGGCCCCGCCGACGATGTGCGCGCCAGCCCTGATGGCAACTGGGTCCTCGCGCACATCATGAATCAGCTCTACGTTATGGCCATGCCCGTGGTCGGTGGAGAGGCGCCTACCGTCATGGTGAACGCCGCAAATGTTCCGCTAAAGAAAGTTACGGATATTGGCGCCGACTATTTTGCCTGGGCAGGCGACGGTAAAACCATCACCTGGGCTGTCGGTCCGAGCTTTTTCCGCCAGCCGCTCTCCGCCATCTCCTTCGAGCCTCCCAAGGAAGAGAAGAAAGAAGGCGAAAAGAAAGACGACGCAAAGACTGAAGCAAAGACCGAAGCCGATAAGAAAGACGCTGCCTCGACCGACGCACAGAAGAAGGACGAAACTAAAAAAGACGAGCAAGCCAAAAAGGAGCCACAGAAATTCAAGGAACAAGACAAGTCCGTCGAGGAGTTCCGCGTGGACCTCGAATTTCCGCGCAAGACCCCGAAAGGCACCATCGTTCTTCGCGGCGCCACGGTTATCACCATGAAAGGTGACCTCGGCCATGAAGAAGTGCTAAAGAATGCCGACATCGTCGTTGAAAACAACCGCATTAAGAGCGTTGGCGCGCGCGGCAGCGTTCCCGCCGGCGCGAAAGTCTTCGACGTCAACGGCAAAACCATCACGCCGGGTTTCGTGGATACCCACGCACACTGGTTCGAGATTCGCCGCGGCATTCTGGACACGCAGAACTGGAACTTCCTTGCCAACGTCGCCTACGGTGTCACCGCTGGCCTCGACGTTCAAACCGCTACGAACGACATGTTTGCGTACGAAGATCTCGTGGACACCGGCGACATCATCGGCCTGCGCGCGTTTTCCACCGGGCCGGGCGTTTTCTCCGACAACAATTTTCAATCTCTCGAAGAAGTGAAGGGCGTACTCACGCGCTACCGGAATTATTACGGCACGCACAACATCAAGAGCTACGTCGTCGGCAACCGCAAGCAGCGCCAGTTCATGGTGCAAGCCTCGAAAGAACTCGAGATGATGCCCACCACCGAAGGCGCGCTCGACCTGAAACTGAATCTCACGCACGTGATTGACGGCTTCCACGGCAACGAACACACGCTCCCCATCGCGCCGCTGTACAAAGACGTTATCCAGATGTTCGCGCAGTCCGGAATCGCCGAGACACCAACGCTCATCGTGAACTACGGCGGCCCGTTCGGCGAAGACTACTGGTACCTCAACACCGAAGTGCACGACAACGCCAAGCTGAATCACTTCACACCGCATACAGTAATTGATGAAAAGACCAAGCGGCGGCCGGGTTGGTTCCGGAAGGACGAATTCGCTTTTCCGAGGCTCTCTGCACAGATGGCCAAGTTGGTTCGCGCTGGCGGACTCGTCGGTGTGGGCAGCCATGGACAGCTCCAGGGACTCGGCTATCACTGGGAGATGTGGATGCTCGCCAGTGGCGGCATGACTCCGATGGAAATGCTGCGCTGCGCCACGGTGAACGGCTCGAAGATCATCGGCCGCTCACAGGATCTTGGCTCTATCGAGCCAGGAAAGCTGGCCGACCTGGTCATCATGGACAAGAATCCGCTCGACGATATCCACAACACCAACACCATCCACTGGGTGATGAAGAACGGCGAACTCTTCGAGGGCGACAGCCTGAACGAAGTGTGGCCGGAGCAGAAGAAGCTCGAGCCGCTCTGGTTCTGGAATTACGACCAACCCAAAGCAGGTGATGCGCTGAGCTACGGCAAGACAATGCTGCCGTAGACCGAATTCGAAAACAAAAGGAAGAATGGAGAGAACCTGATTAAGCTTCGCTCTTTTCTTTGGCGAGAGCTTTGGCCTGTGCTTCGCGGTACCAATCAAGCGTACGCTGGAGGCCTTCTTCGAAGGAGACCGCAGGTTCGTATCTCAGGAATTCGCGGGCTTGCGTGATGTCCGCTTGTGAATCGCGAATGTCGCCGTCGCGAGGTGGTTCGTATTTCGTTTCAAAATTGTTTCCCGTTAGCTTGGAGAGCAATGCGATCGTTTGATTCAACGTAGCGCGTCCGCCCGTGCCGATGTTGAACACTTTGCCCGAAACGTTTGGGGCTTCGCAGGCGAGCAGGTTCGCGGAGACTGCATTATCAACATAGGTGAAATCGCGCGACTGCTCGCCATCTCCAAAAACCGAGGGCGGGGTACCGTCAAGAAATCCGGAGCAAAATTTGGCAAGAACGCCTGAATACGGCGAGCTTGGGTCTTGGCGTGGGCCAAAAATATTGAAGTAGCGGAGGCAGACATTCTCCAGGGCATAGACGCGGCCAAACGTTTGCGCGTAAAGCTCCCCGACGTACTTTGCGACACCATAGGGAGAAATCGGCTCGGCCTGCATCGTTTCCACTTTGGGAAGCGTCGGAGTTTCGCCGTATGCGGCAGAGGACGCGGCGTATACGATACGTTTCACCTTTGCATCGCGGGCCGCAACCAAAACGTTTAGTGTTCCCTCGACGTTGACCTTGTTTGTTTCGAGCGGGTCCTTGACCGAGCGGGGCACCGAGGTGCGCGCTGCGAGGTGAATCACGTAATCCGCTTCATGCATCGCTTTGCGCACGGTTTCGAGGTCGGTGATGCTGCCTTTGATGAACGAAATTTTGTTGCGTACGTCCGCAAGGTTTTCTTCTTTGCCGCCGGAAAGGTCGTCAAGTACAACCACGCTTGCGCCACGGCGGACAAGCTCATCCACAGTATTTGAACCAACGAATCCGGCCCCACCTGTTACCACGTAGCGCATTGCGAAGGCTCCTGTCTCCTATTGTGTATAGCTTTGGCTTGCCGGGAAGCCCGGTATCGAATCCGTTCCTAGTTTTTCCCCGATGAGCACCCGTGCCTTGACTTTTGATACCCTGTTGCCTTGGAGCTATAAGCAGCGAGTCTTGCGGTCCTAAAAGGAAATTGTACGACGAAAAATGAACTTTCCATCCATTGCTATGGTGGTACGTCTCAAGGGAAACATGTCGGGTCGGGCGTCTTTGAAGCTTGCCATTGTCGCGGCCATTGTTTTTGCGGCCGCCGCGTTCTTGTGGTTGCATTTGCGGGCTGGCAAGTCGCCGAATGTTGTCTCCTTTACCCCCATTGCCCACGCAACCGAATCTACTAATGAGCCCCTCGCTGAAAAGGCGTCTGTGCCTGTCCCCGGCCAGCCCGCAGCCACTGCCACGAAAAAGGCTCCGGCACCGGCGGAACCTTCTTTTGCTCCCAGAACAGGCGAGATCCTGCAGTTTTCAGCGAGTCTGGCAAAAGTCAGCAATGTCGCCAGCTTGCGGCTGGAAGTTTTGGGCAAAACGGAAATCGACGGCAAGCCAGCGTGGCACTTTCAGGCAACGGCGAAGACGCAAAACGCGATGCGTCTCATTTTTGAGTTGGATGACCGCTTTGACTCGTTCAGCGAAGGGAATTCCTTCACGGGAGTGCAGTACGAGATGCACCTCAGCGAGCGCGGACAAAAAGTGCAGTCCGTTCAACGGCTCACAACAACCGGCAAAGAGCCAGCTCCTCCGGGAACTTCCTCTGCTCTTGTTTTGCCGGGCACAAGAGATCCGCTCGGCATGATGCAATACCTTCGCTCTGTGAATTGGGACCAAACCCGCGAAATGAAAAGCCCGGTTTTTGACGGCCGAAAACTGTACGACGTGCGGGCCAAGCTAACCGGGACTTCCGAGGTGGTAGTTCCTGCTGGCCGCTTTACAGCTGCCACGATCGAGATTCGCGTGTTTGATAAAGGTGTGGAAATGAAGGACGCGCATTTTACGCTTTACCTCGCGCACAACGCGGCGCACACGCCTGTGCTGCTTCAGGCTGTGCTTCCGTTTGCCGAAGCACGAGTGGAACTACAGTCGAACGGCGACGGCGAATAGCCGAGCTTCACCTGTGAAAATTAGCAGAGAACGATTCGATTGCGATTGCGAGCGACGCGCCGCGTGGCGTTACGCGTATCCACGACAAGCTTGGAACCGTCCACGATCGCGTTGTAATCGTAAGACGAATGATCCGTTGCGATGACGACACAGTCGTAGGAACCGAGTGCTTGCGGTGAAAGCGGAACCGACTTCATACCTTCATAGTTGTAATGGCGCATGCGATGCAACTGCGGAAAGTAGGGATCGTTGTAATCCAGCTGCGCGCCTTGACCCTGCAAGAGCTGCATGATTTTCAGCGTTGGTGACTCCCGCATATCGTCCACATCCTTCTTGTATGCGACGCCAAGGACCAGCACCTTCGAACCATTCAAGCTCTTCTTCTGTTTGTTCAGCGCGTTCGAGATTGCTTCGACCACGTGATACGGCATCGAGGTATTGATTTCGCCGGCCAGCTCGATGAAGCGAGTTGCGAAGTCGTATTCGCGCGCTTTCCAGGAAAGGTAGAACGGATCAACCGGTATGCAGTGTCCCCCGAGCCCCGGTCCCGGATAAAACGGCATGAAGCCAAACGGCTTGGACGAAGCAGCGTCAATCACTTCCCAAATATCGATTCCCATACGCAAGCTGAGCAGCTTCAGCTCGTTCACCATCGCGATGTTGACGCAGCGAAATATATTTTCCAGCAACTTGGCCATTTCGGCGGCGCGCGTTGAGCTGACTGGAACAACCTTCGCGACGACTTGCGCGTAAAGCGCTTGCGCAGCGCGTCCGCTTGGCGGATTCAAGCCGCCGACGACTTTTGGAATCTGCGCAAGGCCAAATTGTTTGTTACCGGGATCTTCCCGCTCCGGAGAGAAGGCGAGAAAGAAATCGCAAGGAATATCCTCGCTGGCTGGGCCCGATGCAATTGGGCACCTCATCCCATTCGCTTCCAGAATCGGTAACACCAATTCTTCCGTTGTACCTGGATACGTCGTCGACTCCAGCACGATGAGCTGGCCCTTTTGCAAGTGAGGCTGAATCGATTCGGCCGTCTGCTTCACGTACGAAAGATCCGGCTCGCGGCGCTCGTCGAGCGGTGTAGGGACACAAATCAAAACGGCATCCACTTCCTTGAGTTTTGCAAAATCCGTCGTCGCGGAAAAATGGCGCGAATTTACGTATTGCTGAATCTTGATTTGCGGAATGTGCTCAATGTACGAGCGCCCGGAATTGAGCATGCTGACTTTTGCAGGGTCTGTATCAAATCCTGTGACTTTGTGCCCCGCTTCGGCGAATCGTAGAGCGAGCGGCAGGCCCACATACCCGCAACCAATAATGCCAACCTTGAGCTGCGCACCTTTAAAAAACTCCGGTTTTCGATCAACAGGCATAAGTGCTCACACGCTCCTTTGGAGAAATCACCACAAGTTGGCACATGGGAATTACACTAAAATTAAAACATAGCATGCGCGTCCGGCGAAATGCTTGGCAGAGTTGTCGGGATACGCCAAAATCTCACTAGAAACTATTTTGCAATTCATTACATTTGGCAAGGAGCAGGCACCTTCGAATGACTCTCATGACTTTATTGATCGGTCTTTGCGCGGGAATTCTCGTTGGCCTGCTTGGCATCGGAGGTGGAGTTGTCCTCGTCCCCGCAATGGTTCACCTGCTTCACTTGGATCAGCACGCAGCCCAAGGTACTTCTCTTTTTGTTTTGCTTCCACCTATCGGACTTGGCGCCCTTCTGGAATACCGCAAAAAAGGCGACGTGGACTTCCGCGCCGGCATTCTTTGCGCCCTCGGAATGTTGTTCGGCGGCTACGTCGGCGGCTTGATTGCCGTGCCCATGCCAACCGTTCGCCTCACGCAGCTCTTTGGCGTCTTTCTCATGATTTCCGCCCTGCTGCTCTGGGGAAAAGCGTCCAAGCCGGCGCCCAGCCTGCAATCTCCCATGAGGGCCAAGCCTGACATGAATAAAACTATTGGCTTCTTTCTCGCGGGCATTGTAGGTGGAGTCGCCTCAGGGATGTTTGGTATTGGCGGCGGTATTGTTCTGGTGCCGATTTTCGGACTTTTCCTGGCTTTCGATCAGCACAAAGCGCAGGGCACCAGCCTCGTTGCCTTGATTCCACCGACCGGCTTACTTGCGGTGATCGCATACGCAAGAGCAGGTTACGTTTATTGGATCACTGGCGCGCTGCTAATCCCGGGTCTTTTCTTTGGCGGTATCCTCGGCGCGAAAATTGCCAAAAACATCGAGCCTCGCCGCATGAGGCAAGTGTTTGCCGTATTGCTGTTTCTACTCGGTGCTTGGCAAGTGTTCGGGACATGGAAGCGGTAAAAGCATCCATGATTGACCTGCACAGCCACATTCTCCCGGGCATTGACGACGGCGCAAAAACTCTTGAGGAATCGCTCGCCATGGCCGAGACGGCGATTGCCGACGGCATTACGCACGTTGTGGCCACGCCTCACGCCAGCAGCGAATACGCCTTTGATTTTGCGCTCGTCCGCTCCATACGTGATGATTTGCAATCGCGCCTTGGCGATCGGATTCATCTTGCCACCGGCTGCGATTTTCATCTGAATCCCGAAAATCTGGCGGCGCTGCGAACTTCTCCCGCTCAGTTTTGCATCAACCAGAAGGATTACCTGCTTGTTGAATTCAATGAATTCTCGATCCCACCGACGATGGACCAGGCGCTCCACCATCTTCAGTTGGCCGGGCTCCGGCCAGTGATCACTCATCCCGAGCGGAACGGCATCCTACGGGCGCAACCGGAGCGCCTTCTCAAGTGGGCGCGGCTTGGCTGCTACACTCAGGTAACGGCTGGATCATTGCTCGGTGTTTTCGGTCAGGGAGCGAAAAGCGACTCGCTTGGGTGGATCGCTCAGGGCCTTGTTCACTTTGTATCAAGCGACGCCCACAACACGACATCGCGTCCGTTGCAGCTTCGCCCGGCGTTTGATTTCGTCCGCGCGCAATTTGGTGAAGAAACCGCTCAAGCTCTGTTCGTGGAAAACCCTCGCGCTGCATTCGAAGGAGATACGCTTCCTTATGTTCCAGAACTTGCGGACGAACGCCCCGTCAAACGCCGCAAGCGCTTCTTTTTCTTTTAAGGGGTAAGTTTCAGTGTGGCATGCGCCCTTCTAGGCCCTGGGAACTGTGGCCCTCGAAATCCCAGGCCGCTCCACAATGCTGCGCCCGCGGCCCAGCAGGTTCCTAAGACCATTACTGCAAATCCGAGCCAGGGAACCAACTCGAGAACGACGAGCAGGATGCCCCCGACAAAGAGCGCAGCTGCAAGGTGTCTTGGAAAGAAACGTTCGCCTATGGCAAGCGCAATTCCGGCAATCCCCGCCGCTAACACGGCAAGAAAAAGGATGCTCACCGCTAATTCGGCCGTGTCACCAGCGTTTAATTCCTCATCAAGCAAATCGAGAAGCAACGAAATGGCCACGATGGCACCCACGCCGGTCAGCCCGGTCACAACCCAACGCCGGGAGGCCGAAGCAACATTCCGGACGCGCCACGGCCGTAACAGCAAAATCGGCAGAATCACGCAAACCGCATGAAAACCAAGCAGAGCCACGGCCCCTCGCCAGCCGATGCTCAGTTGTCCGGGCAGGTGCATCCACGGCACTGCCACAAATGAGATTTTGCGGGGCGCCGTGACTGATCCTTCGGTTGTAATGTCCCCGCCGATGGCGATGACATCCCTATCCACTGCCGCGCCATTCTTCAGATGAATCGCGCCGCCCACCGCAATAATATCCCTGTGCACCGTTCCGAAAACGCTTACATCGCCTCCAATCGTGATGATCTCTCCGTCCAAATCTCCTTTCACCACGACGCTGCAACCGAAGCAATTCACAGATCCATGATGCTCGCCTTGTTCGAAAGTAGCCGTGCGGAAAAACCTGTTTTCCTCCGCGCGAATGCTCCCTGGGCACGCCAACATCACAATCGCAGCAAAGAAGACTAAGCCCAGCATCCGATCTATGCAGTTATCTGTTTCCGAATGCCCTCTGGTAAGTTTTCTTCTCATTGGATCATTGAACCTACTTCAAGGGAAGTCCCGCCCAAACGTTGAACAGCCCGAGTGCTTCCCGTACTACGTCAAGGGCATCATGCGTTGACCGCCACCAGTGCGCCGGGTCAAACGAATCCGTTTGGGCTGCTCGCACAATGATTTGACCACGTCCCGATTCCAAATGATTCCACAACGAATGTACGCGGCGCGTATGAGCCTTCGAAGTGATCACGATTGCAGTGGTTCCTTTCACCTGCTTCAAAGAATTGGCGATGACTTCGATTTCATCCGCCGTGCTCACAATACTCGGCGAAAGAATATGAATCGCCTTTTCCGGCACACCTTCGTGTACCAGGACGCGGCGGCTGTATTCCTCTTCCCCTTCGAAAGCGACACTGAGTCTCGTCATCGTTAGTCTTGGCTGCGTTGGCTGCGTGAGCCAAACTTCAGCGGCATATCCAGCGCGATAAATCTCTACTGCCTCAAGCGCGCGCTCCGGCATCGCACCGGACAGGACAACGATGGCGGTGGATTTGCCGAGAGGATCTTCGCGCACAAGCCAGTGTCCGACCCGCAGGAAAACCACCACCGCAAGGCAAAGCAAAAGCAGCACAACGATAAGAATCGCGCGGCCCGAGCCGCGTTCGCGATTTCGTTGACCAGAATGCTTCATGCGAGTCTGCGCATCGTAACTTGCGATTCGCAGATGGTCAATTCATGCCTTGCCCGCTAAACTGGAATCCGAATTTTTCGGAGGATTCATGCGCGCGGTTGTCACCGGAGCTGCGGGTTTTCTGGGATCGCATCTTTGCGATCGTCTGTTGGCGGAAGGTTGGGAGGTTCTCGGTCTCGACAATCTGATCACAGGCGCCACGGAGAATCTGCGTCATCTGGAAAAAAATCCCCTATTCAAATTTCAGCAAGCAGATGTGAGCTCCACACTGCGCGTGGATGGTCCCGTCGGTTACGTACTCCACTTTGCCTCTCCCGCAAGTCCGCCGGACTATTTGAAGCACCCTATCGAAACCATGCGCGTCGGCTCCGCGGGAACCGTCAACGCGCTTGAGTTGGCCCGTGAAAAGGGCGCCAAATTTTTTCTTTCTTCCACGAGCGAATGTTATGGCGACCCGGAAATTTCTCCACAGCACGAAAATTACTGGGGCAATGTAAATCCCGTTGGTCCTCGCAGCGTTTATGACGAGGCGAAACGCTTTTCCGAGGCTCTCACCATGGGTTTTCATCGTCACTACGGACTCGATACGCACATCGTACGCATTTTTAACACCTACGGTCCACGCATGCGCCTCAACGATGGCCGCGCGCTTCCGAATTTCGTCTATCAAGCGCTCAGCGGCCGTCCCATCACCATTTACGGCGACGGAAAACAGACGCGCAGTTTTTGCTATGTGTCGGACTTAATCGAAGGAATGTACCGGTTGATGCTCTCGGACGAACACCTGCCGGTAAACGTGGGCAATCCCAGCGAAATGACGATTCTGGAATTTGCCGAACGCGTGCGCTCACATTTTCCGAATGCGCCTGCACTTGTTTTCGAACCATTGCCGCAGGACGATCCAAAGCGCCGCTGTCCGGACATCAGCAAAGCCACGCGCCTGCTCAAGTGGGAACCAAAAGTGAACTTGGAAGAAGGTTTGCCCTTAACGATTGCATATTTCAGGGAAATTTATGCGAAGGCCGCGGCTAAATGACTCTTAGTCTAGCCTCGTCCAAACGAATAATATTCAAAGCCAAAATCCGCCATCTTTTTCGGAGAGTAGAGATTCCGGCCATCCACAACTAGCTTTCGTGCCATCAGTTTTCCCACCCGCTCCCAATCAAGATTCTTGAACGCGCTCCATTCCGTACAGACGAGCGCCGCATGTGCATCGCGCGTCGCTTCGTATGGATCCGTATGAAACGTCACGCCCGGCAAAGCGTTCTTTGCTTTTTCTATTGCTTCCGGGTCGCTCGCGTGCACCTGCGCTCCCTCATCCATCAATCTGCGAATTACTTCGATCGCCGGAGAGAACCTAATGTCATCCGTATTTGCTTTAAACGCCAGTCCCAGCACCGCAATTCGCTTGCCCCTCACGACCCAGAGCGCTTTGTTCACTTTCTGAAGAAACCGGTCAATTCGCGCCTTATTCACTCGCTCTGCCGCTTTCAGAATTTCAAAATCCACTCCCACGGAACTGGAAAGCTGAATGAACGCCTGGATGTCTTTCGGAAAACAGAATCCGCCAAAACCAAGCCCCGCTTTCAGAAATTGGCCTCCAATCCGCGCATCGAGTCCCATCGCATGCGTCACTTGCTCCACGTTTCCATCCAGTTTTTCGCAAAGATCCGCGATGACGTTGGCGTAGCTGATTTTCAGTGCAAGAAAGGAATTGGACGCGTGCTTGATGAGCTCCGCGCTGTTAATCGTGGTAACCAGAAATTCCACTTTTGACTCCGCCGGGCAGGGTCCTTGATGCACGGGACAACGAAACTTATGCTCCAGAATCGGCTGGTAGATTTCCCGCATCCTCTCCCCAGCTGATTCGTTATCCACGCCCACCACAATTCGGTCAGGGTGAAAGAAGTCGAATACAGCAGTGCCCTCGCGAAGAAATTCGGGATTCGAAACCACATCGAACGAGATGTTCCCGCCGCGAGAGTAGGCAGTGAGCGCCCGGCGTAGCTCTACGCCCGTGCGCGCCGGCACCGTGCTCTTTTCCACTACGAGTTTTGAGCCCTCTGCTTGTGCTGCAATCTGCTGAGCCACATGATCGATCGCGGAAAGGTCCGCGCTTCCGTCCTCCCGGGGAGGAGTTCCCACACAAATAAAAATTGCTTCGCCAAATCTGATCGCCTCGCCTGTATCGTTCGTGTAAGAAATGCGGCCGCCTTTGCGTGCCGAAGCGAGCACTTCTTCCAAATGCTCTTCGTAAATTGGGACGCCGCCCGCTTTCAATTGTGCAATGCGCGCCGAATCGATGTCTGTGCACATCACCTCGTGCCCCGCTTCCGCGAGACACGCGCCTGTTACAAGTCCTACATATCCACAACCGATTACCGATAAGCGCAATTTTGGCTCTCCGTTGCCGTTTGAATTGGAAGCCTAAACAGTGTAGCGAATCGGCTGAGGCGTTCGCTCAATGGCTGAGGAAAAATGTGTCTAGCGTGCACGCTTGCCCATCAACAGGCCACGCAACCCAAGCAGCACCAACCGCGGCTGGCGGCGAATCACGTTCCACAAAAGCCTTGTAGATTCATCCCGGTTGATTGCGCCAAGTGACTCACGCGTCGAATCGTTCAGCAGGTCCACGAGCTGTGAGTAATCTTTTTGCTGGAAGTAGTGCAGCGCTCTTCGAATCAGCCGGTGAGTGCCAAGCTCTCGCCGCAGCGAACGCAGCTGCGCGCCTCCGGCTTCCTCCAGCAGCGTATCCGCCACTCCCTGGGCGCCGCGGAATCCGGTTACGATTCCGCCGACCGTTGAGACCTTTACTTGCGCCGCCGCATCGCCCACCAGAAATACTTCTCCATTCCCAACGCGCCTTCGCACCGGCACCCACTTTCGGTAGACAGGAATACGCGCCCCCTGCCATTCCAGCGCCTTCATTCCTTTCTTCTCGAGAAATTCTTCTATCCTCTTTTTTGTTTCTTGACCGCTGCCCTCGCCAATGATTCCAAGCGCTCCTCGCTGCTCGTTTTCCGGAATCAGCCAGTAAAAGTAGGGAGTATCGTCCGGTACGAACCATACGCGCGTCGTATCCGCGGGACAATCCTTCGGCAAATTCACGATGGCCTGCACCAGAGGGACCGTCTCCACAGGAGGCCAACCTGCCGTGCGTGCCACGCGGCTCGTCGCTCCGTCCGCTCCTATTACGTAATCCGCGTGCAGCTCTTCCTTTTGTCCGCCGGTCTCTACCTCCAACCGAAGCGCGCGAGCGTTTGGACCCAGGCTCAGGAATCTCGTGTCGAAGGTGAACTTTGCTCCATGGTGCCGTCCTTCGGCCGCCAGCCCAGGAATTAGCTTGGCCCGCTCGATAATCAGGTCGGGTTCGCGCAAAGCAATCTGCGCGGATCTTCCGTCTGTAAAAAGTTCAAACCGCCGGATTTCATTCTTGACGCTCGCCGCCGCCGCCGCCCCGAGCAGATTTCGAAATTGATGCGTGACAATCAGCGAACGCGGAGCGGGATCTAGCTCCGGCTTCGAGTCCAGAACGCGAACGGCACGGCCGGCCCGCGCCAGCTTTGCTGTCGTATAGAGGCCCGCAGCCGACCCGCCAACCACGACAACTTCCCGATCATTTTTCTCTGCGAGAGAGACTTCCCTGGTATCACCCACGCGTTCGATCTTTCTTTATCTTGCGGACCATCTACCCTGGCGCGATGGCCGCCTTTGGATTCTTTGGGAGTGCAAAAAACCGCTGCTACAGCGCATGCACGCACATGCGCGGCGAGCGGCACTCAAGTATAGCGAATCCGATTCACTCGGCAAACGGAAGGAATTGACCGAATCCTGCGAAATCTGGGCACCAACTGGCCGCTACGAGGCCGTTGTCGCTTTTCTTACTTGTCGTTCATATGGCGCTCGCTCGAGAAGCCCTATGCCGAGGAATCCAGCAGCGGCCAGGAAGATCGTAACCAAAATTGTTTGCTTGGTTGGCAGATAACTTACAACAAGCGCCAGTGAGCCCGAAATTGCTCCCAACAAATACATAGCAAGCACTGCGCCTCGCTGACCAAGACCCCAATTTGCCAATCGATGCGCTGCATGGTCTTTCCCCGGCGTAGCGAACGGAAGAAACCCGCGCCGGCTCCTGGAAATCGTCACAAGTGTGGTATCAAAAATCGCGGCGCCGAGTACGAGCACTGACGCAAGCCACGCTGAAAAATGGGTTGCATGTTCGAGCCGCAACTTCAAACTCAGCGTTGCCATCAGGAATCCCAGAAACATCGCTCCGCCGTCACCCATGAAAATCTTTGCCGGCTTGAAATTCCAACGGAGAAATCCGGCCGCCGCCCCAAGTACCGCCGCGGCCAGCACTGACACAAGCGTTTGGCCATTCAAGTACGCCAGCATCGCAAAAAAAGCCGACGCCATCGCTGCAATTCCGGCGCAGAGTCCATCCATGTGGTCCAAAATGCTGAATGATGCCGTAATTCCCACGACCCAAACAACCGACAACACCGCGTCCAGCACATTCCCGATCCGTCCGCCCACCAAAACGCTGAATACTTGCGCGTGAATCCCGCTCCACAGCAATATCCCCGCCGCTACAGGCATCCCTACGAACAATTTCACCTGATGATGCAGCCACCCCCGATCATCCAGAATCCCCACTGCTGCAATCAGGGTCGCTCCCACCAGTATGGCTGCAATTTGTGCTCGTGCTTCTCCTTGGAACAGCGAGAAAACGCCTAGCAACACGCCGCCGTAGATTGCCAATCCGCCGAGTAGTGGAATCGGTTCTAAATGAACTTTGCGCGGCCCGGGTAAATCTACCATGCCTACACGTAATGCCAACGCGCGAACAGGCACGGCCAAAACCAAGGATCCCAATAACGCGATCGAAAATGCGATTAAACTCGCAGCCATCCATCCTCAACTTCTTGAGCTAATCTGCCGGCAGGGACGGGCTCACCGGTTTTAGTTCGCTCTTTGCCGGGTTGGGGTCCGGCCCCCAAGCAATTCTCACAGCCAGCCCACGGTAGACTTATACCCTATCGCGGAAATCTGTCCGCTTCCAACAGTATTCTTCTCTCGGATTTCATTTCCCAGCAACGCTAAACAAGAAGCTGAGCCTCAGGTTGCGGCTAGCGTTCCGTTAGCATTCGCGCGAAAATGCGGTTCACTTCTTCCTTGTTCCGCGTAGCAAAGTACCAATCAATGGTGCGCTTTAGTCCGTCTTTGAAAAGTACTTTCGGCTCCCACCCAAGCAGTCTCTTTGCCAGTGCGTTGTCCGCAACGCGGTTCAACGGCCCCGTCGGCATGTTTTTCAATAACTTGATCTCCGCCTTGTGCCCTGTGATGTCGCACACCATCTTCACGGCATCGATCACGCGGATTCGCTCCATCGTGCCGAGATTGATTGCTGTCCCGTCGTTGATCTTCTCTCCGGCCAGAATCGTTCCTTCCACGATGTCGTCAATATAAGTCCAATTGCGAATTTGCGTGCCGTCGCCCCACACTTCGAACGGAGACTGTCCGATAAACGCACGTGCGATCATGGCGATCACCGCGTGATTTTCCACGCCGCGTGGTCCGTACACCGTGAAATATCGGCAAGACGCAGCCCCAATCCCGTGCTCCTTGTGATAGGCGCTCAGCGTAAATTCCGCCATCAGTTTCGCCCAGCCATAAGTGTTGTCCGCGTCGTTGGGACCTTTCGTTAGGCCTTCAGTCAAAAACAGTTCTTTGTTGACGTCCGACTGCAGAAAGTTCGGATACACGCATCCCGACGACGCAAAGACAATCTTTTTCGCCTTTGCGCGCACGGCTTCCCAAAAAATAAGCCCATCCAGAAAAAAGTTCGATGCCGGCCCGGCCTGGTGCAAATCCACGTAACCCCGGCCTCCATGATCTGCCGCCAGATGAAAAACCGTATCCACGCCGTGCATCGCAGACCGTGTCACTCCCGGTTCGCGCAAATCCGCCTTGATGAACTCGACCGTCCCCTTTGCCATCGGCCCTTTCAAATTCTCCAGATGCCCGCTCGTCAAATCGTCCACTATCCGTACTTTCGCTCCCCGGGCGAGAAGCTGATCGGTCAGGGTCGACCCAATAAACGACGCGCCTCCCGTCACCAGCACCCGTTTTCCGGTCCAAAATGTTTCTGCGGGCTTCACACCTTCTCCAGTCCCTTCAGTTCTTCTTTTTTATCGCTACTGTGCTCACGATTCGAACAAATTTCTCAAGTTCTTTGACTCTATCATAGCCATGTGCAGCTTCTTTCGCGGCGGTTCCCAATTTCTTTACTCGGCCATTGTCCGCGGCCAGCTCGCGGATTACCGCAACAAGCTCTGCGGGCTGGTCCGGGTCAGCTGCGATCCCAAATCCTTGGCTCGTTCCCAGGCTTGCAACGTCCGTTTCTTTGGGGGCTACCGCCACAATCGGTTTCCCCGCTGCCAGAATTCCATACATCTTGCTTGGCACAACCACTCCTTCGAGCCCACGCTTTACCGTAATCAAATGCGCGTCCGGCGCGGCCAGAACGGATGGGATCTTGCTCCCTGGAAAAAACGAAAGAAATCTTACGTTCGAAATACCCGTCGTTTGCGTTTCCAAAGCTTCCCGCTGCGCCCCTTCCCCAACAAACACAAATCCTACGTTTTCCGCTGTCAGCTCCCTCGCCGCGGCCAGCACCGTTCCCCATGCCCCGTAAAATCCCAAATTCCCCGCATGCAGTACCACAAATCGAAACTCGCCTCGAATCTTTCGAATCACTTCCTCATCCACCGCTGGCACGGGCCCAATTTCCGTACCGTCACGAACGATCTCTATCTTCCCCGCATCGATCCCCTTCGCCAGGATGCGGTTTTTCATATCCTCCCCAAGCACGATCACACAGGTCGCGCGCCGCAACGCCCACCGATGCATTCTTTCCCAAATGCGTGCCAGCAACCCCGGCTCGACAATCGATCCACCCACCGCCATATCCGGATACATGTCGCGAATGTTGTAAATGTAAGGCTTGCCCGTCAGCATCGCTACAAATGCACCAACGATTCCTTCAAACGGAGGATCCGTCATAGCCAATATTGCATCGCAACTCGCAAACACCGCGCGCGGCACAGCAAACAACACATAACTCAAATAATTGATGACCCGTTTCTTCATTTTGAAGCGCGGAAACGCCGTTGACCCTACGCGAATAATCGTTAGTCTGCCGTTCTTCTCTGTCTGCCAAAACCTCCAGCCGCGCCGCTCCGTCGGGTCGTACGATGGCCGCCCGCAAACAATTGTCACGTAATGTTCTTTGCACAGCGCATCCACGATCGTCTGCGCCATCTTTGCGGTCGCAGACGTATCTGGAGGGAAATACAAATTCAGCAGCAGAATTTTCATGCCGCTGCTTCTTCTTGTGGTTCTGTTCGAACGTCTTTCACGATTTCGTAATAAGAAAATCCCCGAGCACCAACGCGTCCATCTGAGTGCGCAAAAAGCAGTCAATCGCCTCCTGCGGTTTGCACACAATCGGTTCGTTGTCGTTGAACGAAGTATTCAGCACCACCGGCACGCCAGTCTGCCGTTCGACTTCCTTGATCAACTTCCAATACCGCGGGTTCGCCGGCCTTGTCACAGTCTGCAAGCGGCCCGTGCCGTCCACGTGCGTCGGTGCCGGAATTTGATCGCGCTTCTCGGGCCGCAGAGCGTACGCCATCGTCATAAACGGCGAAGGATGTGATTTGTCGAACCATTCTCCAGTGGCCTCCGCCAAAATCGAGGGCGCAAACGGCCGAAATATCTCTCTGTGTTTGATCCGCCGGTTCAATACCTCTTTCATTTCCGGCCGCCGCGGATCGGCCACAATGCTACGGTTGCCCAGGGCGCGCGGCCCCCACTCTGCTCGGCCCTGAAACCATCCAAGAATTTTCCCTTCGCCAATAGCTTTCGCCGTCTGTTCCAAAAGCTTTTCTTCTTCCATCTGCGCAATCGAATACCCGCCCTGCGCGAGTTTTGACTCATCAATCGCACGTCGTGTCTCTTCTGTAGAAAATCCAGGTCCCCAATAGGCGTGTTCCATTACGAACGATCGTGGATTTCCCAGCACCTGATGCCAAACATAAAACGCCGCGCCGACTGCCAACCCTGCATCTCCTGCCGCCGGATGTACATAAACATTTTCAAACGGCGTCGCGTCCAGGATTTTTCCATTCGCCACGCAATTGAACGCCACTCCGCCTGCCAAGCACACGGATTTCATTCGGGTATCAGTCGCCAACTGCCGCAGCATCCCCAAATAAACTTCCTCGAGCCGTACCTGCAGCGACGACGCCAGATTCTTGTGCCGCTGCTCAATAGTTTCTTCAGGCACTCTCGCAGGCCCAAGATGCTCCGGCAATTTTGCCGAATACAACTTCCCGAGGACCGGTGTTTTATCCGCTTCCGCCCAACTCATCTCCGGCCCTGTGCGATGATGTGTAAAATACTCCAGCGCAAGCCGGAATCCCGATCCATTCGAACGCACAATCTCACGAAACTTCTCCAAAAATTCCGGCTCTCCGTAAGCGCCAAGCCCCATCACCTTGTATTCGTCGCCAAATTTCAAAAACCCCAGGTATTGCGTAATGGCGGTGTAATAGAGCCCCAGCGAATGGGGAAACGCAATCGCTCCGTGCACATTCATCCGAGGCCCGAATCCCGCGCCCCACATCGAACTCGCAAAATCCCCCAGCCCGTCCGCGGAGAGCAACGCCGCCTCTTCGAAAGGGGAACAATAAAACGAACTCGCCAGATGCGCCACGTGATGCTCTACCCGGTGAAAACTCGACTTTAATTTCTCCGGATCGGAATCAAACGCTGCCGCCAGTGCCTCCCTGATTCCCTTGAACTTTGCCAGTACCTTAATCCGCTTGCGCGCAAACGAAGGCATCCGCACCGCGTAAAGCAGTTTCGTTCCCAGACGCGCATAAGGATTTCGCGGCACCGCGACGTGATCGATATTCCCAAGCGTCAACCCTGCCTCTCTCAAGCAATATCGGATCGCGGCCGCGGGAAACCCCGCCGCGTATTTCACTCGGTTGAATCGTTCTTCTTCTACCGCCGCGATCAGCCGTCCATCGCACACAATCGCAGCCGATGCGTTTCCGTGATACGCGTTAATTCCAAGAATATTCATTTTCGCCCGGAATCGTTTCCCCAGCCCTAACCACCATTTCGTTTGCACCACTCATTCAGTACAAAAATCGCCCATGGTCGCGACCACGTGGTCTTTCCCGCCAAAAACGCCTGCCAAACGCTTTGCACGCCGCTATGCTTCATGTGTTCTTTCAGCGGTGCCGCAATCTCCGCAATGCTCGCCTCGATCTTTGCGCGCAGCGCTCCGCGTAGCCATTGCTCCCAGGGAAGAGTAAACGTGCGCTTTGTCTGCCCAATAATTTCAGCAGGCAGCAAATCTTGCAACGCGTCCACGAGCAGCGCCTTCTGCCGTCCCTTGGCGAACCGCGCTTTATCCGGAAGCGCGCACATGAATTCCACCAATGGTGTATCCAGCAAAGGCACGCGCACCTCTAGCGAGCGCGCCATGCTCATCGAGTCCGTATCGCGCAGGAGTGTATTTGCCATGTAGCAACGCATTTCCATCCAGCTCACTGCGCCATTGCTCTCCATCCGTCTCGCATCGTCTGCTGCCCGCTGCAGCCATCCCAGCCACGTTGGCTCGAGCGATGTACCATCCGCTCCAATGCTACTCGGCCGGAAGCGCGGTTCAATGATCCGGTTCAAATCTTCCGGCGCAAATAATGCTCGAGCAAAGAAATAGGCGTGCGGCAATCGTTCCGCGCCGCCCCAAGCTGACGCAGCTTTCGCCGCGGCATCTCGCGTCATGGAAATTTCGAGCGCCCCTCGAAGCACGCTTCGAGTGACTTTTCGAATTCCGCTCGGCAAAAATCGCGCTGCTGCCGCAAGCCGCTCCAGCTTCGGCACGCTCGAAAATGTCGGATAACCTGCAAATAACTCATCGCCGCCTAATCCTGAAAGCGCAACTTTCAATCCGACTTCTCGCGCCGCCCATGAAACAAAATACGTATTTACTCCGTCCATGGTTGGCTGGTCCAGCGACTGCAACACTTCATCCATGCGCTCGGTAACCGCGGCGCCTTCGATCGCCACTTCTTGGTGTTTTGTTCCGCACTTCGCCGCCACGCGCCGCGTCAACTCCGATTCGTCGTATACCGTTCCCGGGAATGCCAGCGTGAAACTTTGAATCCCCGGATGCTCGCGTGCCGCCAGCACCGCAATCGCTCCCGAATCGAGCCCGCTCGATAGAAAGAGCCCCACCGGCACATCTGCGATCAAATGCGCGCGCACGGCATCTTGCAGCAACGGTCGCGCCTGTTTCACTGCCTCCGTATAGTTACGCGGCTTTTTCGGGTCGCGTCCCGCCGGACTTCTTCGAGGATCCCACCATGGATGCGTCCGCGGAATTTTTCTCCGGTCTGGCACGTACACCAACATCCGATGTCCAGGTGGCACGGAAAACACCCCTTCGAGCATCGTCACCGGCTCACTAACGCTTCCGAACAAAAAATAAGCTGTGAGCGCATCTTGCGAGACTCCGCCAGTTACCGCCCCGCCGGCACGCAGTGCACGCACTTCCGATGCGAACGCAAAGCCTTCTGGGCTTTGCGTGTAATAAAGCGGTTTAATTCCCAGCGGATCGCGCGCGAGAAAGAGCACGGGGCCCGAGGTGTAGTGCTTCCGAAAATCCGCAATCGCAAGCGCAAACATCCCGCGCACTTCAGAGAGGCAGTCCTCGCCCCACTCTTCCCACGCATGCACGAGAATTTCCGTGTCCGATTGTGTTTTGAATTTGTGGCCGAGCCGCGTCAGCCGTTCGCGCACTTCGCGGTAGTTGTATAGCTCGCCGTTCATCACCACGGCGATGTCGTGCGATTCGTTCCAGATCGGCTGATGTCCGCCTTCGAGGTCAATGATGCTCAGCCGGCGCATCCCCAGGGCGAGCCCGGGCGCTCGCGCGTCGTTTACGAGAAACCCCTCATCGTCGGGCCCCCGGTGTCCCATCGCGGCAGCCATGCGCCGCGTGCGCGTTTCCGCTTCAGTGCTGCGTGTAAAGAAAGCGGTTCCGCAAATTCCGCACACTTTATTGTTTGATCTCCGGTGTGCCGAAGAACGCGGCCCCGGCCTTCGCAAAATGCGTCCGCAAACGGAAGCGTGGGATTTTAAGCCTGCGATCGGCGAGCCACGCGAGCACTTCCCGAATCAGCAGGAGAAAAAGTGAACCTGAGACGAACAAACAGAGCACAAAAAAGGACTCCCGTTCCAGCAACAAGCTCCAATCGATTGCTTCGTCCCAACCCGCGTACATCTTGTCCAGCAGTTGCCGCAGTCCCAGCCCTTGCATGGGCAGTCGCGCTACTCTCACGTGGGCAAATGCCTTGTAGTTATACTCTGCCGGATAATTTGGTACTACGCTCGTCGCCTGCGCAAATACTTCGGGATTCTGCAAATCCTTCCTTGTCAGTAGATGCCCCTGCTTGTCTCTCATCACGATGCGATACGCTGGGTCTACGATTGCCCACTTGTCGTCCAGCAGTACTTCCGCCACGACGTGCTTTGTTGTCCGTTCCGGCGTCAACAGCAGCAGCCGCCTGGCATTTAGGTCGGAGCTCCGCGCCAAATTCAAGAATGCATTCGTCGCCGTTCCGCATATGTTCAGTAATTGCTTGTAGTTCAGTGTCGTTTCCGGGTCTCTTTTCTGAAGAGCATCGGGATCGGCCGCAACCGCTCTCGGCGGGCCGCTTTTCATCCAGTTCAGGATTGCTTCGACTTTTTGTTCTGGAGTTGCCGTTGTAGGGACAATCGCGTCGGAAAACCCGTTCAGGTACTGCCGGACCGAATACTCCCATCCTGCTGAATACACCATGCCCGCGAGGCATAACACCAGGAGTACGTTCGTTGTTCTCCAGACGGTCTTGAACATCAAATGCTTCTGTTCCGTCAACCCGGGCCCCACACACTACGGATTTTCCAACCCTTACACTTTTTCTGCAAGCTTTCCGTAAAGTTCCTCAGTCTCGCGTACAGGATCTTCCCATCCGATCTTCGCCGCCGCCCTCATTGCTTGGCGCCCCAATTGCTCCCGTAGCGCCCCGTCCTGGAGCAGCTCGCTTAGCGCCCTCATAAGCGCACCCTCGTCATGTGGAATGATTCTTCCCGCCTTTGCCAATAAAGACGCAACGCCGCAATTTTCCGTTACAATCACTGGCGTCCCGACCGCAGCCGATTCAGCCGCCGTATTCCCAAAATTCTCATTCCTCGAAGGCAGTACAAATACGTCTGCATCTTGGTACGCTGCCCATTTTTCTTGATCAAAGATCGCCCCGGTAAAGCGCACCCTGTCCGTAGCGCCTGCCTCGCTGGCCAGATTCTTCAGCCTACCTTCCATCCCTTGTTCGTCCGGTCCGGCAAACACCAATTGCAGTTCTTTTCCATCAACCGTTATCGGCAACTGTGAAAATGCTCTCAACAAAAGCTCAGGACTCTTTTTCTCACTGAGCCTCCCCAAAAACAAAACCATCAGCGTGTCCTGTGCGATCCCTTTTGTCTTTCGAAACACTCCGCGCTCCGGAAGTTTCTCCGGCGTCATCACGCCGTTCCTGCGCAATACAATCTTCTCTTTCGGAATGCCCCCCCCTATTAATTCATTTACTTCTTGCTCGGACGTCGCAATTACCCGCGCTGCCCCTGCCAGCATCTTTCTCCCGTACAAAAAGTGATACATCCACTTCAGTCGCAGATTCCGCACAATCGGCACAAACATTCCGATCGGTTCCACTACGTATGGCAAATGCAATTTTCGGCAGGCTCTCGCAACGGCTGGTCCAAGCAAATCGTAGAGTCCAAAAATATGAACGACGTTGAACGCCTTCAATCGCGCCTTCAAAAATCTCCCGATTGCGGGGTTCCAGCTTGTCGCTCGGTATCCCACCCACGTCGGCAGATAAATCGCCTTCACTCCAAGATTCTCTCCCTGCCATCCAAACGCACACCGCTCGAACAATTCCTCCAGCGCAGTTCCCGCAATTCGCTTTTCCACTCCCCAATCTGCGGTCAGCACCGTCACTTCGTTCCCGTGTCCCGCAAGACCGCGCGAGAGCGCCTCCACCTTCGCTGGTGGCCCGCCAAATTCATAGAACGGAGCGTAAGACTCCGTCACATTCAGGATTCGCATAACTCCCGCAGGATTTTCTTCAGCGATCTCCCGAAAGCATTGAATCGAAACTCGTTCTCAACTCGCCGTTTGCCGCGCCGTCCCATTTCCTCACCAATAGCTGGATTCGTCAGCAGCGTTTCGATCGAAGTTGCCAGTTGCACTGCGTCCCCATGCTGCACCAAATACCCGCTCACTCCGTCCTCAATCACCTCCGGCGCCCCGCCATGCGCCCCGCCGATTACCGGCTTTCCGCACGCCATCGCTTCCAGGTATACCAACCCAAATCCTTCACCACGGCTCGGCAACGCAAACAATTCGCATGCCGCATAACACGCCGCCAGTTGCGCATAACTCAGCCCGCTCAAAAAATGCACGTGCATGCTTACGCCGTGTTCCTCTGCAAGATCCTGTAGCCAATCGCGGTCATCGCCTTCTCCGACGGCCGCGAGTTGCAGCTCAGGCCAGCGCGTCAGCAATTTCGGCAGCGCGGTAATCAGCGTGTCCATTCCCTTATAGCGTTCGCTCGTCAGCCAGCGCCCCACTGTTAAAATCACGCGGCCCTTCGGAAAACTTTCCGGCAATTCCGCCTTTGCCGCTCCAGTGACCAGCGCTTCGAACTGTGGATCTAGCGCCCAAGGCAAAACCCTCAATCTTTGCGGCAAGACCCCTTGATCCGTTCGAACATGGTCCGCCGTGTACCGGCTCGGAGCCAAAACCATGTTCGCATTTTGCAAAGTTCGCCGTCGCAAACCCGGTAGGGGCTCCCAAACTTCGACTCCATGAGTGCTCACAATCGATTTCATACGCGGCGCAACGAATTTCATCAGCCGCACCACCGGCGCCAGATTCGGATGCCCCGCGAGCACTACCTTTGCTCTTCGTCGCGCTGCCTTCAATGCAGTCGCGACAAGTCGTCCTTTCCCGCGATCGCAGCCCGTATAAACAAACTCCCGTCCGCTTACTGTCATACGGTGCAGCTCAAGCGAATCGTTCAGGCTCAGAAGCCGGCACTCCATCCCTCGGCTCGCCGCATATTCCGTCAACACCGCGGCCATGTGCCGTCCCGCGCGCTGCACTCCACCCGCCGCATCCAGCTCAGGAAACAATCCAATTAGCACGCGCCGAGTCTGCCTTGTGTCGCGTTTATTCGCAAGCTTCTAGGGCGTCGTGGTTTCTTCTATCGCGAGCGCGTTTGCTGCGTTCTCTCTCTCACAAAACTCGCGGCCGATCCGTCTTTACAGGTCGCGCTTATGGAAGTGGTAGATTGCGATTGCAAGAGCGACAACAAGGTAGGCGCCCGCATAGACGATCATAACGGCGCTCGGCGCGGAACTGCCCCCAAACGGCCCGAATGGAAGCGAGCGGGTGGCGGGTGACTGCATTTCGAATATCGCCCTGCGCCACAGCGATTCGCTCGGCATGATCAAGCTGGATACAATTCCCACCATCACGAGCCGCGGGCTGTTCGTAAACCCTCCGATCTGTTCAAGCCAACCACCGAGGAAAGCCAGTCCATGCAGACCCAAAACGACAACTCCGCTTGCCAGCGTGGACAACGAAGTGCCGCACAAGAAAGTAATCGTAAGTATAAGGATACATTCGAGGAATACCAGGGGCACCCCACGAAGCAGGTTTTGCGGAACGACGCCGCCGATCCAATAGCCAAGCGCGACAACGCCGCCAAACATCAGCGTCACGTAACCCACGGTCATCGCGATGAATCCCATCCACTTTCCGATCAACAGTTCCCACCGGCGGATCGGTTTGGTAGCAATAGCGTGAATTGTCCCGGAGCTGATTTCCCCGGAAATCGCATCCACCGAGGTTAAGACGGTCAAAACGACGGCTAGCAGGTCCACTGCGTAGAAGCCCACTTGCAGAATGCCATTTATGATCTGGTAGCGGATGAAGGGGGGAAGATGTCTCTCATGGAATTCCTTAACCTGATAATGCATCCCTGTGCCGTACAGGGCGAGAAACGCGATGCCCGCCAGAAGCCCAATCCAAAGAATCCTCTTTCGAGCGGCTTCGCGAAGTGTGACGCCGGTCATGATCCACAAACCCATCAAAGCCCTCGATCTTCGCCCATGATTTTCACGAAGAGACTTTCCAGCGAAAGACGCTCCGGCGCGAACTCGTAGATGTCAGCGCCGGCCGATACTAAATGCCGAAGAATTTCCGGAAAATCTGCCGTCGAGCGTGGGGAGAGCGAAAGTCGTTCCCCGTCTTGCTGCGAAGCCGTGCACCATTTTGCAAGACCCGCGACCGCTTGCGGGGACAACTTGGTGGCGCGCACGAAGAGACGAAGATCGCCGTCTGGTTGCGCCCGCAAGTCCCGGCTCGCTACAACTTCGCCGTCTTTGATGAATGCCACCTGATCGCAAGTGATTTCGACTTCGCTGAGCAGATGAGAATTGAGAAAAACAGTTGCCCCTCGTTCGCGCTGCGCACGAATCACGTCGCGCACCAGCCGTCGGCCCATTGGATCGAGGCCCGAAGTGGGCTCGTCGAGAAAAATCAGTTCTGGCTCATGAATCAGCGCTTGTGCCAGTCCGATCCGTTGAAGCATGCCCTTGGAAAATTCGCGAAGCCGCTTCGCTCGATGCGGCGCGAGTCCGACCATCTCGAGCAGCGTGGGAACGCGCTCGCGCAACTTAGCTCTGTCCATCCCACATAACCGACCATGCAAATCGAGAAGTTCAGCCGCAGTCAGCCAATCGTAAAAGCGGAAGTCTTCGGGCAGGAAACCGATCTTTCGACGCACACCGACGTCACTACACGGAAGCCCCAGGACATCCGCACGGCCGCTCGTAGGCTTCACGAGACCCAGCAGCATTTTCACTGAAGTACTTTTGCCCGCCCCGTTTGGTCCGAGGAAACCAAATATTTCGCCCCGGCGCACTGTCAGCGACAGATTGCGGACCGCTATCTTGCTCTCATAAACTTTGCGCAAATTCTCCGTTTGAATCGCAAAGCCGTCTGATTGGTCCACAACCTCTCCAGGGATCAGTTCAATGAATTTGCCAGTGACACCGCGTCTCCGGAATCTCCAAATCCCAGTAGAGAATAAACCATTCCGCCCTTGACCCAGATCAACGCGTATCGTGGCCCGCGGCTACCGCGATTGTTCACCAGCGTCCCCTGCACTCCGTTAACATCCACTACATCGTAGGACTCTACGTATCGCGGCAAGGGGAGAACCAACGTTGATTTCCAATTGATTGTTTGGCAGAACTCCTTCGCTTGGCCGGGGCTCATTCCCGCAAGCTGCAATCCGATTTCCGCAAGCTCCTCGATGTTCAGGTTCGGCGGAACACTTACCAATGGACTCGGCGCTTCCATAAGAATTAGGCAGCTGTTGAATTGGCGTGCTTCGCGCGATTCACTCTCTCCATCTTCGCTCCGCTGCGGACACGTTCCATATTGTGCCCGTATGCCGCGTGGGATCTGCACCGCTACCATCGCCCCGTCTACTGATCCTGGCAGTGCCAAATCCGAGCGTCCCGCCTGATTGAAAACGTCCTGCAGTCGCGCGCGATCGATCGTCATGTTGAACGCATGCTGTCCCTCAACAGTCAGCCGCGGCATATCCGCCCGCGCACTCGGGAGCTGTACATGGAAACCCGCCAGCCGCGCCGCTTCTGAAACGTCCGCCACTTTTTGCTCTTTCTCGTCAATGGTGACCACGACGTTGTCAGAAACCATTTTCCCGATCATCTGCTGCAGGGTGCGGTTACCCTCAAGCGCGGAAGTATCAATGCTGACCGGCTGAACTTTTTCCACGCGCAAAGTCTCTAAAAATCTCTGCGCCAGGCTTCGCGCCGGAGGAAAGCTCAGGAACGCAGCTACAATCGCAATCGCGACGCCCACCGCCCACGCTGGCCGCCACCTCCTGACAAAAATTCGCCCAAGTAGAGATACACTTTCTCCCGTACCTTCGTGTCGCGTTTTGAAATTCGCGAGCGCAACACGGGCATCAATTCCCATACCGTTCTCCGCGGTGTCAAGCGAAAGCAAATGCTCCCCCACGCGCGACGCAATCTTCTCTAGCTCCGCAGCGCGCGAACGGCACATCGCGCACTTTTCTAGATGCTGCTCGACTTTCTGTCGCTCTTTATCTTCCAATTCCTGATCGCAATAAGCGCGCAGCGTACCTTCCGCCATGCAATTCATAACCCCTCCTCACCGCCAAAAAGTTCTCGATATCTTTTTTCGAACGCAGCTTCCGCACGGATCAGCATGGTTCCCACTGACCCGCGTGAGATTCCGAGCGCGTCCGCAACTTCCTTGTATGAGTGACCGCCGGCGCGCAATATCAGCGCCTGCGCATGCGAAAGATTCAGGTCTGTCAGCACGGCGCGTACGCGTTGCTGCCGCTCAGTTCGCAAAATCTGTTCGTATGCGTCTTCACCCTGCTGGCCGCGTGTCCCGTCTACGGCAGCCACCTGTTCATATTTTTTTCTTCGCGCCGCCGCGCGCAGGGCATCAATCCCATGGTTCATCGCAGTACGGTAGAGCCACCCGGGAACGTTGCCATCGGAAATTTGCGGCAACGGCTTGCGATAAAGCTTCAGGAAGGTTTCGTTCGCAACTTCTTCAGCTTGACCACGGTCGCCCAACAAACGACGGAGAGCGGCGACAATCCGCCCATAATGGTTCAGAAAGAGTTCCTCAAAACTCTCATCCGCGGATGAATTGCCAGTCACATCGCTCTCGCGTGTCTGCGTTCTCCCCGAAGCGAGCCCTTCGGCCATTTGATGAAGCAAGGGCACTCTCCCCACCTCATCCTAATAAACGTCTGCCGGCTCTCAAATGTGACATTGTCGGGCTCTTTACTCCCCGTTTCGAAGCGCCCGCGGTTCAGTCGCGCCCGCCAACCAGCTGCAATAGCTCATCAAATCGACTCACGTAAACATCCGCGGGATGCGCCGCGCGATCATGAATTCCAAATCCAAAATTCACGATGATCGAACGCATCCCCGAATTCCGCGCCGTTTGCACGTCCACCTCGGAATCGCCCACCATTGCCGCTTCCGGTGCTGCGACACTCAACTCGCTCAAAATCTTTTTCGCACCGGCTGGCTCCGGCTTCTTCGTTTCAAAACTGTTCCCGCCATAAATGCTGCGAAAATACTGCGCGACTCCAAGCCCCTCCAGAATTTTCACGCTGATCTTCACCGGCTTGTTCGTCAGCACACTCATCGGCAAGCTCTTTAATTCAGCAAGTGTCTCCGCAACTCCCGGATACAATCGCGTGTAATCCAGTTTGTGTTCCTCGTAGTACACCAGAAAAAACGCCAGCGCCCGCTTCAATTCTTCCTCGCTCGGATTTCCTCCCAGCGCCCTCCGGATCAGCACCGGCGCCCCCGACCCCACATAACTCGCCACCAAATCCGTCGGCAGCGCTTCCCGTTTCATTTCCCGCAGCGTGGCATTCACGCTATTCACTAAATCCTGTTTCGAATCAATCAGCGTTCCATCCATATCAAAAACCAGTGCCCGCACCTTCCAATCAATTGTTTTTTTCATAAAAGAATTGTAATACGCGCGTCGCAATCCGTGCCGTCCTTCGCGTACACTATTGGTTTCTGCCGTCATCAAAATATCTACCGGAGAACCCATGGCTCAGGTCTTCCCCTTTCGTGCGTTCCGCTACAATCCGCAACTCGGGCCGTTTCAAAGCGTCCTCACGCAACCGTACGACAAAATCTCTCCGGAAATGCAGCAGAAGTATTACGACATGCATCCGCAGAATTTGATCACCGTCGAAAAAGGGAAGGAATTTCCCGGCGACGCCTCGGGCAACAACGTCTATTCGCGCGCCGCTGCCGCACTAAAAGATTGGGAATCAAGAAATGTCATCGTGCAGGACGCCACTCCCTCTTTTTATGCCTACACGCAAGAATTCAGCGTGCCTGGCACATCCGAACACCGCATGCGCCGCGGCTTCATCGGCGCGGGAAGACTCGAAGAATATGCCGCCGGCATAATTTTCCGCCACGAGCACACCCTCTCCGGCCCCAAAGCCGACCGTCTCGAACTTCTTCGCAACACACGCACCCACACCGGCCAGCTCTTCATGCTCTACTCCGATTCACAAAGACACGTTGATGCCATTCTGGAGGAAACCGAAAAATCCGCGCCGGCGGCCACCGAAGTCCACGACGAACACGGCGTCACGCATCGTCTCTGGGTCGTCTCCGATCCGCAAAAAGTTTCCGTAATCCAATCCGCAATGGCTGATCAAAAACTCGTCATCGCCGACGGCCACCATCGCTACGAAACCGCACTCAATTATCGCAATGAGCGCCGCACGCAAACAGGCTCTGCCGATTCGAACGCGCCCTACGAATCGGCCATGATGACTTTCGTCAACACCCGCAGCGAAGGTCTCGTCATTCTTCCTACGCACCGCGTCGCCGCCAACGTTCACGATTTTTCCTGGCCTGCCGTTCGCCGCCATCTCGAACCGTGGTTCGCCACTGAAGTGTTTGCTTTCACCAACGACGCCGAAAAAGAATCGGCACGTAAAAACTTTCTCGCGCGCCTTAAATCTGCAGTGCCTAAGCGTGCCATCGGCGCCTATCCCGCCGCCACCGATGACAAGCGCGCATTCTTCTTGCTCGTTCTTCGCGCGGGCGCCGACCTCGCTCAGCTTCTTCCAAACGTCTCGCCGCTCCAGCGCGAGCTCGACGTTGTCCTTCTGCACGAAGGAATCCTCGAACCCGCGCTCGGCATCACGCCGCAATCCGTCACCAAGGAAGCCAATCTGACCTACGAACGCGAAGCCGCCAACGCACTCGCCGCTGTCGATTCCGGCAAAGCGCAAATCTCGTTCCTGTTGAATCCGTGCGACGTCGAAGAAGTCGCTAAAATCGCAACCGCAGGCGAAGTCATGCCGCAAAAGTCCACCGACTTTTTCCCCAAGTTGCTCAGCGGCATAACGATGTACAGAGTTTAAGCTCGCACAGAAACAAAGAGGCGCCGCAGTCTACAACCCAGCGCCTTCCCAAAATTATTCAGCTCGCAGCGCGGATTTTTCGCAAGTCGGCGAAAAATCTACTTAAAGCTTCCCACCGCCTCTGCTTCCGTCTTATATACGTCGAATACGGTCAGCAGTTTCGTGATCTGCAAGACTTCCTGGAACTTCGATCCCAGGTGGCTCAGCTTCAGCGACGCGCCCTGTGACTTTGCGCTGTGATGCGCCGCCACCAGCGTGCCCAGCCCCGCGCTGTCTATGAACGTCACGTTGTCCATGTTCAGCACAATCTTTTTCTTGCCTTCCGCCAAAAGGCTCTTCACTTTTTCCCGCAGCGCGTTCGATTCTTCGCCGAGGACGATGCGGCCATCCAGAGCCACCACCGATACGCCGTCGACTTCGCGATTCGTCATCTTTAATGCCACGTTCGTTTCCTCCTCATTCTTTGGAAAGCCCCATTCTGGAAAGAAGTCCGGCGGCAACCAGTTCCGGAGCCGAACAGCATACCAGAGTTCTCAAGAACCCCCGTTGTCTCGCTCGCTCCTTGGGGCCGCTATTGCGTTTGGCGACCAGTCGCTAGTCACCGCTCACGAATCACTAAACGTAATCCGAGCAGGACATGTAGTAGCCGCACAGATTGCAGATCAGCTTGCACCGGCGCGATTCCAGCCTCTGCGAGCACACGGGACAATAGCGCGAAGCGTCCTCTCCCCGCAACCCGGAAGAAGCCGGCTCAGGAAGTGCCACCTGGGAAGAGCACAACTCACCCTCTGCCCGTCCGGGACCCAGAGGCAGGCCGGCTTGCTTCGCAGCTTGTTCCACGGCGGCTAGGGTTATAGCACAAGCGGGTCTGCAAGAGGTAGCGCCGAAGCCGCGCCCTCCTTGTCATCCCGAGTCCGCCTTTTTCCCATTTGTCATCCCAAGCGTAGCCCGCCGTTTTCGGCGGGCGAAGTCGAGGGATCTGCTTTTTTCCTCCTCCTACAAAATCGAGAACCGGTCGATGACCCACAGCCACGTACCGTCGTTCTGGCGGCGCGCGACCTCGGCAGTTATGCTGCCATCGGGCATACGAGTGGAAGTGAGCGCCAGGTCACCACTGATCAGCGCCGCGCGTTGCTCTCCGAAACTAAATTTGCGCCTCGACGCAACCACTGCGGCGTAAAACTCCCGGATCGCCTCCTTGCCTCGCACCAAGCGCCCGTCATCGCCGACAAGGACGGCAGCGGGCTCATAGAGCGCCGCCATCCCTTCCACATCTCCTGCCCTCTCCCGCGAAACGAGCAGCCGCTCCAAATCCTGAGGATCGCGCGCCGGCTCGCGCCCTGCTTCCTTCGTCACAACGAAACTCGGCTGCAATTTTTCCTTCATCG
>Ga0066388_100000002_pt1 | contig 70179 bp, 55 predicted proteins | sample PanSoiMetaGPlot6_FD_64539 | JGI IMG/M metagenome (GOLD analysis project Ga0066388, IMG submission 64539) | Tropical forest soil microbial communities from Panama analyzed to predict greenhouse gas emissions - Panama Soil - Plot 6 (Hybrid Assembly) | ecosystem: Environmental > Terrestrial >...
TGCTCCTGCGCCACTCTGGCAACAATCTCAGCGGTGGCGTCAGTCGATTGATCATCGAAGACAATGATCTCCAGCTTCGGATAGTCTTGGCTGGCAAGCGACCGCAGGCAGCGCTCGATATAGAGCTCCTCATTGCGCGCCGGGACAATGACCGAAACAAAGGGAAGCTCTGCATCTGGCAATCCGGCCTTTTCGGCAGGCTTCATCAATCGGTGAAAGGACAGGGTGAGCCCCACCAGCAATACAACGGCAATCGCGTTGGCTAGGAAGATAGCTGTAAGGATTATCACCGGTCCTTGTCAGATCGTCAGCGGTATGTCGGCCTCGGTCTCTCCCCAATGCAATTGTAAGGTCTCGGGCAGTTGGTGTTCACAGTTTGCTGCTGCCAGTATCTACCCGCCCCGCTGGCCTTTGTCTGCTGGCTGATCGGCTGGCAATCTGCCACTGTCAATAGCAAAGATGCGGATCAGCCCGTGCGAAGAGGCAAAGACCTGCCGGATTGAGCCAGGATGCCTGGCACTGAGACTGGCGATCAAGTAATCGACCGCGCTCGGACCGTGACCGAGCTTGCGGTACATCGGATCTGCCATCAGGTAACGGGGCCGGGCAAAGCGAATCGCTTCCAACTCAGCGCCATCAGGCGGCGGCGTTCCTTGAGCAACGCGAAAGAAGTCAATACGCCATGGCTGCACGGCTCTCCTGCCTGTGTAGAGAAACAGGAGCGGATCGGCGTTGCAGATCAGGACATCGTTCCGGTCGCTATTCGCCCTTATCCAGCCGAAAGCCTCCTGGTAGTCGGATCCCGGAACCTGCGGACTATATCGGGGTGAACTGATATCTGTTGCCAGCCTGTAGAGCGCTTCCCTTTCCTTTGACTCCAAGAGCGAACCGCCGATCAGGTATCCGGCAAAGGCAATGGAGGCGCAAGCGCAGGCGAGTTGATACGCTCTGCGCCCGGGCCCGGGACCCGGCTTTAATCTCGAGCCAATGAAGCGCATGGCCCGGAAAAGAAAGTAGTATGCCAGCACAAGCCCGGATATGAAGTGGCGCCACTCGAGGGTAATTGGAAAAATGAAGATCGGCATCAGGTAATAAAGATTGCACAGTCCGATCACCGACTTGCGAAAGACCTCCAGTCCGACACCAAAGACAATGGCCATAAAAAGTAGCCACAGGCAGATGGACCAGGCCATCTGCAAGAGCCCATTGGCTGAGGCAACCATGCTGATTTTGAATAACAAGGGCAGGTAGGTAGTCACGGTCGTGAACGCTCCCCAGGACAGGCTGCCGGTCAGGAGCCGCAAGTATCTCGATGGCGAAGGGAGGGCATTGCCAGCGGCGGGAAAGTAGCTTGTGTAAAACTGAAGGAAGGGCAGCCCTTTAGCAGCGTTGAAAGATAGCCAGCCTATCTGGATTCCCACAACCAGGGCGACGGTGACGAACGCTCCAGCGGCCAGCCTGAACCGCCGTCGCAGGACCAGGAACGTCAGGCAGCCCATTACTGCCATCAGTGCCTGGAGGCGCACCAAGCATGGTGCTGCCAGGAACATGCCGAGAGCCATCCCATCGACAATCCTGGTCTGTCGCCGAGCCACTACGTCGGTTCGCCACATGGCCATGATGCAAAGCACCCCTGCCAGGTAGTCGCTCAAGATCATGGGCGCGACATCTATATAACGACAATTGAGCAGGCAAGTCGACAGCATGACAGCTGCGAGTAGCACTGTGGCCTTGCGCGTCGCTACCAGGTAGAGAGTGCTCGTCAGAGCCAGGGCCACGGCAACAGCAATCTGCGCCAATTCGATCGGCACCAGGTTCTGCGGAAACTCGGGAAAGGCTCTCCAGAGAGCTGCCAGGAAAAGCGAGTAACCGATCGGATACTTGGTCTGGCAAGGCGCTTCCGGTAAGGAGATGATGCGATAGCCCTGACCTTGCGCCAGCGCCTTGGCGCACACCATGTAGATGGCGTCATCGTGGTACATGCCGAAAAAAAGGTGGTAGTTTTGCAGAGCGTACCAGTAGAGACTTGCCGCTACGCCCAAGGTCAGCAAGAGGACAGCGGGAAGAATGATCCTGGCTTTCCACCCTAATGCACTCATGAGGCTCCCTGGCAAGATAAGCTCATCTCGCTGGCGGTTGAGAAAGATGGCGACCTGAGCGCTTCTGAGGATATTCTCTGTCCTTCCACCTGATCGTTCTACCTTTCCACACACACCAGGCGGAGTTCAAGCAGACCGCCGTGGCCACCAGACTACCAGCCGGAACGAAGAGAAGATAGGGAAGCCCCAGCCCCCGGTAGCACCCGAGCATCCGCATCCACCAGATGAACACCGCCACAAGCTGGGCAGCTACCAGCCCGACCAGCACCGGATAGTGGTCTGGAACGCTGGCCGTAAACCACATAGCGGCAACAACAGACAGTTCAAGGAACGGCATCAAGCACATGGCATTTATGCAAAGGATTACAATTACGAGAATAAGAGGGTTGTACTCCATGAGCCGGAAAAGGGTTTTGGTCCAACCGTACCAGAGCGCCTTTCCACTCTGGTACATGCGAGTGGTATAAAGCTGCCGGCCGTCAGCAACCAGCAGATTGAAAGCCCGGTATTTGAAGCCTTTGGCCAGATCGTGATCGTCGATGAACGAATCTCGGACACCGGCGTGCCCGCCCACACAGAGGTAAGCCCGGCGCTCGACGAGAAGGTATTGTCCGATTGCGTAGGCCGTGTCGAAGGAAAAATCATTGACCGTATGAAACGGATCAAACCAGAAGAACGAGCCCCAGATTACCGGCATTACAACCCGCTCCCAGAAGCTACCGAGCTCCTGCGTGGGCCACAGCGAAAGCAGCCGCGCCTGTGCCCGTATCGCATAGCCCATTCCGTCCCGGAGCGAATTCGGCTTGTGCTCAGTATCCGCGTCGGAGAAGAAGAGCCAGTCCCCGCTAGTGTGCTCGACGGCGCGAGCCAGCGCATGAGTTTTGCCGTTCCAGCCCAGGGGTGGAGGCTCGCTCGCCCTGATTAACTTCATCCCGGGGAATTCTCGGGCTAGCGCCTCAACTTTAGCGGCTGTAGCATCTTCAGACTGATCATCGAAAACAACAATTTCAAATCTGGGATAGCTCTGCAACGCCAGAGAGCGCAGAGACCGCTCAATCTGCCGCTCTTCATTGCGGACCGGGATCACGATGGAAACTGAGGGCAGCTCCTCGTCCGGCAGCTGGCAAGGTTGCGGGCGCTTCAAGAGCCGGTGAAAAGCAAGAGTGAGCGCCAAAAGAAAGAGCACGAAGCTGGTGTTCAGAGCAAAGATGACAAGCAGGCGCATAAGTGGGCGGATTCTCGCGTGGACATCGCCAAAAACGGTCGCATCTAGATTTGACCATCTTCGCCGGTCCAAGACAACCGTTCCGGTCCGAGCCGATCAGCTCTCTTTGTCTCTCAGCTCAAGCACAGTTCTTAAAAATTGCAACGCTGCATGATAGACGCCCGGCTTAAGGCTCTCCCGGGAGCCAGCAACGTTCAACACTCTAACCTTCTCGGTCTTAATCCAGCTCCAGGCGATGTGCGGATCGGCTGGGGCGGCCAGGTCTAATACCAGGCACGGTTTAGCCATTGCCCGGGCCAGCTCAATGGTCAAGGCGGTACCACCGGTCACCTCACCGTGGGTCAAGACCAGAGTGCCGTCGGAATCACGCACATTCCACTCCGTCCTCTGCTCGTACTGATCAGATGGGGTCTCTTGAAGCGGATAAACAGGATCAAGCGGGCCGTCTTCGGCCTTGCGCCCGCGCGGACACCAGCCGCCACAGGGATGGTTTAGCGACAGGGCCAGGTCGAGAGCCGCCCGGTCGACGCCTGTCTGGCCGCCCGAGACAATCTTGGCCATGGCATCAGTCCTTTTTCTCACCCTGACCAGATAATGTCGGTTGGTCCTGCCTCGCGCCGCTTGGCCCGCTTTTCCTGGAGTGCCGCATATTTCTTCAAGCTGGCTGCCACATCCGGGTGTTCAGGCCCGAGCGTCTTCTCCAGAATCCCCAGAGCCCACTGGTATAGCCGCTCCGCCTCCGAGAACTTGCCCTGCTCGATGTACAGTCCGGCCAGGCTGTTGAGCCTGCGGGCCACGTCCGGATGTTCCGGGCCAGAGGTCTTTTCAATGATGGACAGAGCCCGCCAGTAGAGAGGCTCCGCATCAATGTATCGGGAATCATCCTCGTAAAGGCTGGCAAGATTGCTCAAGGTCTCGGCGACAAAGGGGTGCTCTGGCCCCCAGTCCTTCTCTCTGATAGCCAGCAAGCGCTGGTAGTGCGCTTCCGCCTCGTCGTACTTTCCCTGCGCATGGTAAAGCAGGGCCAACTGGCTCAAGCTGCTGGCCGTACTCGGGTGGCCCGGGCCAAGCACCTGCTCCCGGATGCGCAAAGCCTGGCGGTGAAGGTGTTCTGCCTCTGCCCAGTTACCCTGCAAGCGGTGCAACTCAGCCAGGTCATTTACTTCCGTGGCCACAGAGGCATGGTCCGCCCCTAGCTCGGCCTCCATGATCCTCAAGGCACGCTCCTGGAGCGGCTGCGCCTGTGCGTATTTGCCTTGCGCTCGGTAGAGCATGGCCAGGTTGTTGAGGCTGGAAGCCACGCTGGGGTGACCAGGGCCAAGACGGTTCTCCTTCAGCGACAGCGCCCGCCTGAATATCGGCTCGGCCTGCGCGAACTTGCCCTGGGCGCGAAAGAAGTCGGCCAGAGCATGCAGGCAGTTGGCAACCGACAGCTGATCCGGGTTGGCTTGCCTTTCATAGATCGACAGCACTCTCCGGTAGAGCGGCTCCACCTCGTTATACATGCCTTGTACCCGATAGAGCGCCGCCAGGTGCATGAGACAGGCAGCCACCTGCTCGTGATCCGGGCCCAGCGACTTCTCGGAGACGGCAAGAGCACGCTTGTAAAGCGGTTCCGCTTCGGCATACCAGCCCTGCACGCGGTAGAGTTCAGCCAGATTGTTCAGGCTGATGACCAGGCGCAAGTCGTTGACGCCGGACGCTTCCGCTAGCGCCAGCGCCCGCTGAAAGACCTCTTCGGCTTCTGCGTAGCGACCCTGATTGTAGTCCTTGTTGCCGGCTCTGATCAGGGATTCCCAACTTGTCTCGTGTTCGTGGTTGGTCATACCCAGGCATTCCCAACACCCATAGCCAGATCCACCCTTTACTTCACGACCGCTAGTGGCGATTAACGCGCTTGAAATGTGCAAGCGCCCCCTCTCCTTATCATTAACCATCTACGGGCCGACCGCAACTATCTTTGGCCACGCCCCCGGCTGAAATCGCGCTGTCCGGCGGCCAGCAGCGCGTCTTTCTCCGTGCTGGGCCAGCCTGATAGCCCAGAGCTAAACAACCGCTGCCCAGCACCGCTCCGGTGGCAATCGCTGAGGTCGTCCGGCAAGCGGGTTCACACACCAGCAATCCAGCCGACCAGGTAGTAGCCGGTCAGGACCAGGAGCGAAAGGGCTGCTGACAGCCGGATCGATGACCACAAGAATCCCAGAGGGTCCTTGATCTGCCGTGCCAGGGCCATCGACCAGGTCATCTTCTCGTTCGCGCGGTCCGTCCAAACAACAAGGTAGGCCACTATGATCAAGCACTCGAGAAGCGTAATGGCCAGCGATCCAGACCAGGATGCGCTGTAGGTTGGCTTCTGCCAGTTCAGGACCAGGTACCAGCTCATCAAGATACACCAGAGAACTAACCAGATGCTGACCAGGCTTTCCAGGAATCGAGCCGGGTTTCCCCGGTGAATCCTGATTAGCTCATACCAAGACACCCTTCGCTTGAGGCGCTCAGACCAGAGTGCAAGCATCAGGGCCAGAAACAGGCATCCAAAAGCAGCACACACCCAGGACATGGCCCGCTCCTCCCAGCGACAGCACTCAGCACTTTGCCAGCTTCACACGGATCAAACCGCATAAATACTCACGATTTAAGACTATCTTACAACGCGAAAGTTCCCAGGCCGCAGGCAGCCAGCCCAAAACGCGCTCCCCAAGCCAAACGCATCTAGCCAGAGTTCAGCTAGACGAACTCGACATCGACAGCGCTGCTCAAAATGCCCTTTTCATGCGCCATTTCGAACAGGCGGGCAAGCGCCTGCCGGCCTGAGTCGGCGTAGTCGACCGTCAGCTCGTTCACATACATTCCCACAAAGCGGTCGGCCAGATCTCTTCCCAGGTCGCGGGCATATGTCATGGCGTAATTGAGCGCCTCCTCACGGTGATCGAGAGCATACTTGATCGCATTCTGGAGCAGGCTGGTTACCTGCCGTCTCAAGTCCGCTCCCAGATCTTTGCGAATCACATTGCCGCCAAGCGGCAGCGGCAACCCGGTTTGCTCGAACCACCATTGTCCGAGGTCGACCACCTGGCTGAGCCCGCTCTCCCGGTACGTCAACTGTCCCTCGTGAATTATCAACCCTGCCTCGACTTCGCCCGCCCGGACTGCCTGGAGGATCTGGTCGAACGGCATCTCCACAACCTGGAGGCCAGCCTGAAATAGCTGAAGCACAAGATAGGCTGTGGTCAGTTTGCCCGGAATGGCCACCCTCACCTGCTTGAGCTGCTCTGCAGAAAGCTGCCGGCGGGAAACCACTTTTGGCCCGTACCGGAAACCCATGCTCGCCCCGCAGGGCATGAGCAAATAACGGTGAGCCACGAGCGGGTAGGCCGCAAAAGAGATCGCCGAGACCTCATACGTCCCCTTGAGCGCCTCCAGATTGAGTGTCTGAATGTCTTTCAGGACCTGATTGACCTTCAGCCCGTGCGTGTTTAGCTTGTCCTTGGCCAACGCATAGAACATGAATGCGTCGTCCGCATCAGGACTGTGCGCAACGGTGATCTCCTTCAGTTGTACGGCCATTAATGTCGCCTCTCCCAGGAACCTTAACATTGTCGCTGAGGAGCGATGCCTCGACCTGAGCTTTCAATAATTTCTCAAGGATAGGTGTCTGGTCAGCGCGCAAGCCGGAGCGTGAACTCCGACGGGTGCGGGCTAGAAAAGTCAGGCGGGAAAGTTGGCGCCTCGTAGATGCGCCTCAGGGTATTGACATCTCGCGGCGTGAGGCTGTTGAACTTGCACTTGCTGCCTGTGCCCTGCTTCCGTCCCTCAATCTGGGCCTCGATCGGCTGCATGAGGTCATCTTTAAAATCGCTGTGGCCAAAGATGCCCAGCGCATGCCCCATTTCGTGCAGGAAGATGCCCTGCAGAGCGCGCTCCGGAACCTCGGGCAGGTAGTAGGTTGGCCTGAGCAGATAGACAGTTACCTCCGGAATGCCCCGCACAACCTGAATCCGGGTGATGCCAAGTTGCCGGGGAGGCAGGTGGTTCACCCACTCCACCTCGATATCGGCCGGTTCCCGTGCTTCGGTAATCTTGATCGGAATGTACTGCCCCCACTTTTTCACCGCGTACTCGAGGTTCCCTTGCCAGGAGAAGGGAGAGCCTTGCGGCAGATGAACCCGAATCGGAAAGCTCTGCCAGCGGGCCACGACCCCTCCGGCACCTTTGCGGATCTCCGTGAAGTAGTCACCGGCTCGCTTATCGTAAGGCATAGCGTTGACCACGGCCTGATAGTCGGCAGAGCCGGCCCCACCGCCAGCTGCGCCAAACGGCGGCGCAATGCCTTGCGGCTGAGCCATGGACAGCTGACTCTGCCCAGCAGGAGGCATCTGGTTGCCCCCAAAGGCGGTCCTTGCCGTGGGCTGAGGGCCAGGCTCATCCTCAAAGGACTGAACGCTGTCGCTGCCGACGCCTCCCGGCGCTGGCAAAAGCTGCGACTGCCCAATTGAACTACCGCCGCCGCCCTTAGCCTGGCTGCCGGCGGCCGGCATAAGCTGAGACTGCCCGAGATAGCGACCACCTCCACCCGAGCTGCCCGGCGCCGGCATCAGCTGTGACTGCCCGAGCGAGCGGCCGCCTCCACCCGAGCTGCCCGGCGCCGGGATCAGCTGTGACTGCCCGAGCGAGCGGCCGCCTCCACCCGAGCTGCCCGGCGCCGGCATCAGCTGTGACTGCCCGAGCGGGCGGCCGCCCCCACCCGAGCTGCCCGGCACCGGCATCAGCTCTGACTGCCCGAGCGGGCGACCGCCCCCACCCGGGCTGCCCGGCGCCGGCATCAGTTGTGACTGCCCGAGATAGCGACCGCCTCCTCCGGAGCTGCCCGGCACCGGCATCAGCTCCGACTGGCCCAGGGAGAGCCCAGCGCTGCCCGCTGCACCGGCGCTGTCCGGCACCGGCATCAGCTCCGACTGTCCGATTGCTACCGGCTCGGAATCGAGGTCTCTCTGCTGAGGATAGGCGCTCGCCACCACCGGCGGTGGTGGTGCAGGAGCCGACGCCTGACTGAAGGCCCCGTGCCCCCCTAGCTTGCCCTCCAGCCTGGACAGCCGAGCACCGAGGCTGCCGGTGCTGGCACCGCCGAAGACCTCATTCTCCAGGTGGTCAACCCGGTCCGGCAGCTCATGTTCGGGATAGGCGGAGCCGAAAGCTAACTGCTCAAGGCGGACAACCCGTGCTTCCTCATTGCTGGCTGCGGGTGCTGACCCATAGCTCTGCGCTGGTCGCTGGGTAGTCCAACCCGGCCCGTAGTTCGGCTGAGCGGCGGCAGCCGGGTAGCCCCCCGGAGCTGCCGGCTCCCTCCTCACCTGGGGCAGCGGCTTGTCAAAGTCCGGAATCATGTCCTCGGTCGGTGGCCCGCCGCTAACGTTTGCCCGGTTGGAACCCTGTCCCGGCAGCACCGGTCTGCGTCTGGTCGGTGGGGAGCCAGCTTGTCCGAGCGGGCCGGCGCCAGGCGGCGGTGTAGGCGGTCCTGGAGGCGGCGGGCTCGGCGGTGGGCCCTGGCTGGCCGGGGAGCTTGTCTGACCATAAGGGTAGCTGGTGTCTGGCTGGGAAGAGCTGGTGCTCGCAGCAGGACTGGTTGTGGGAGCAGCGCTGGCTCTTTTACCGGCAGGCCGGCTTACCGGCGCCCCGGTAACCTTGCCTAAAGGGTTAGGACTGGGCGGCGGCGTGGACGCTGGAGGCGGGGTGGGCTTGTCTGTCTTAGCCTGGGATGGATCGATGGCCTTCAGTACCGGCTTGAGCTGGCTGGAGGCTGCAACGGCGGCCAAGCCGTTTCCCGCTGAGATCAGCGACACGGCGATAATCAGGGAGGTGATTCTGACGCTAGTCATATTGTCCGATTCCAGAGATTGCAGGAGCTCGACCTCTGTTTTTATTCCCGTTGGGCGCCATCGATCATCTCGAGCGTTATTGATTATCCAAGCACATTTAGTGATCGAGCAGCTCGCTGGTCAGCTCGCCACCGGCCCTCAAGCTAGCCTGCAGGTCGAGAATGGTGTCAACAAAGACCGGGCGCAACATCTTCTCCGGGTTGAGAACAAGCTGCTCCAGAAGCTCGTACATAGGTTTATCGATCTTCTTTAGCACGTCTCGACTCTCCTTCACCGAGAATGCTGCGGCGCACTCGGCCCAGTATTCATGCATGCTCGTCCGGGAATAACCGGAAATGAAGACGCGCTCCTCGACCTCTTGCGGCTTGAGCAGCTCGGAGAGCCCCTCGTAGCTGCTCGGAAGCGGGTGGAGCTTCTCGCACTTAGCCAGGCGCTTCTGGTAAAGATTGACAATACTGTCCTGGGTTGCCTGGGAGAGAACAAACTCAAGTTGGTGCCCGTATTCATGAGAGACGACCTGGTTCAGCCTTACCTCCAGGTAAGGCTTGATCCGGGTAGCAACCACGAACAAGGTCCCGTAACGCTTGGAGAGCGTCACCTCCTTCTCGAACTCCTCTTTGTCCAGGGTGACATAACCGGTACGAACGCCGGTAACCCCGGAGGCCCCGTGCTTGACATTACCAAGAGCGGCTGTCCCCTCGCTCTTGCGCACCACCTGCAAGAGCCCACAAGATGACCACAGACCCATGCTTTCCAGGACGTACTTTTTTTGGGCGGTGGAAAGCCCGTCAAAGTTCTCGAAATAGCGGATAATCTCGTTTTCCGAATACGACCTCTCCTTGCGGTAGAGCGGCCTGATGAACTCGTTCTGAAAGCCCTCCCCGCTGCTCTTCTTGCCCTGGAAGACCGTGGTCAGCTGCGTATTTTCGTCCATCTGTCGACGCAGCACCTTCTTCACCGTGTCCCGAATATAGACGACGCCGTCGTCATCGACCTCGCCGACGAAACGATGCTCCTGGCTGCACATGCGCCCGTTTTTCACGAGCAGAGGGACACCGTTGTAGGTCATCTTGCCACTGGGACCGCCCCGGTTACCGGGCAGCTCGAGGGCCAGGCCGTGCGCGTCGATGCCCCGGAAGACACAGCCGCTGATGTCCTCAATCGCCCTCAGACCGTCAGCGCGGCCCAGCGGCCCGCTGGTCTCCTTGAGGAAGCCGTCCTCGAAGAGGAAGCCGATCGGGCTTCCGTCCAGATAGATTTTGCCGAAATCGACCACCAGCATCTGCCCGCCAAATTCTATGAACCCGCTGGGCCCCTGGATTTTGGGAGCTTCGACAGAGCTTTGCGTGGTCATATGCTATCCGAGCACCGTGGCGGACCGGCTCCCCTAAGCTAGGATTTGGCCGAGGCTGCTGCAGCCGCGGAAGCCATGGCCTTTTTCCAGTCGGAGAGGAATAGCTCCAGCCCCTTATCGGTGAGCGGGTGGGCAACGAGCTGCTTGAACACCTTGTAGGGCATCGTACAGATGTCGGCTCCTGCCAGTGCCGCTCTGGTAACATGCATCGGTGTTCTTATGCTGGCTGCCAGCACGCGTGTCTCGATTCCCTGAATGCGGTACATTTCCACAACCTGCTCAACAAGCCCCATGCCGTCCTCGTTCACGTCCTCAAGCCGGCCCGCGAACGGGCTGACTATGTAGGCACCAGCACGGGCTGCCAGAAGAGCCTGGTTGACTGAAAAGCAGAGGGTAACGTTTACCTTGATTCCTTCTTTGCTCAAGATGCTGGTGGCGGCAAGTCCCGCCGGTGTAAGTGGGCATTTCACGACCGTGTTCTCAGCCCAGGTGGCGATGTCGCGCCCTTCTTTCAGCATCCCCTCAGTGTCGCCAGAAACCACCTCTGCGCTCACCGGACCAGAAACAATCTTGCAGATCTCTTTGACCAGGCGCTTAAAATCTTTGTTCTCTTTCCCAATCAGGGTGGGGTTAGTGGTTACACCCGAGAGCACCCCCCAGGAGGCAATTTCCCGGATCTCTTCAATATTGGCGGTATCAAGAAATAAGTGCACAGTTTAGCTCCTGAATAAGGCGACGTAAATTCTCTGACAAATCTTAACCGGCCTTTAGTATAGCGAACTAGCAAGAGGATAAGATGGTTACTGGCCACCCCTTAAAGTCGCAGGTAGCAATTGAAAATTTACCAGCCATTCTCACCGCTTCGTTCCTTCTGGCAGACCGTGATGTCAGTGATGGTGGGAGTCTCAGCCGGGTTGATCCTCCTTTCCCTGATCAACAGGCCGCATGCCGAGGCTCTTTCCAATTCTCTCACACAAGACGCTCAGGCGTTTAGTGGCGGTCACCAGCCCTTGATGCCGGCTTCCTCTCTCCTCTCCTTTCCGTCGCTGGACAGACGGATGAACATCCTCTTGATGGGGGTGGACTCCAACGGCCGGAACACCGAGCGGTTTGTGAATACACGCTCCGATACACTGATCCTGGTGAGCTGCGATCCGGTCTCGCGAAAGGTGGGGCTTGTCTCCATCCCCAGGGACAGCCGCGTCTCCATTGAGGGTCATGGCATCAACAAGATTAACAGCGCGCATGCGCTTGGCGGCCCTGAGCTGGCTGTCTCTACCGTCAGCAGCTGCTTTCAGGTGCCGGTCGACCACTACGTCGTGGTCGACACCGAAGGTTTGAAAAAGCTGTTTGAGACGCTTGGCCCGGTGGAGGTGCTGGTCGAGAAGTCGATGCACTATCGAGACCGGACCGCCCGACTGAATGTCGACCTGGAGCCGGGGCTGCAAGCTCTCGACGCGGCTCAAGCAGAGGAATATGTCCGCTTTCGCCACGACCCGCGCGGGGACCTCGGGCGCATCGAACGCCAGCAATGGTTCCTCAGGCAGGTAGCGCAGAAACTCAAGGATCCCCAGACGCTGTTCAAGTTGCCCCAGCTGTTTAGCCTGGCCCGCGACTTTGTGGTGACGGACCTTTCGATTGAGGACATGGCACGCCTGGCCTCATTCCTCAAGGATATTGAGCCGACCCAGATTGAGACCGCCACCCTGCCCGGGACAGCCGCAACGATTGCCGGTGGAAGCTACTGGTTGCCTGATCCGTCGGCATGTCGTCTGGTTTTCGACCGGCTGGCCGGCACCAATCTCGCCTTTGATTCGGTGTTGTTGGGCATTGAAGATGGACAGCCCGGGCCGCGCTTGGTCTCTTACAGCGAGAGTACAGGACCGATGAGCGTCGCCATAAAGTACTCTCGTGGTGGAGAGCAGGTCGCTAAGACGCTCGAGAGCCTGGTCACCAACGCCGGCTATCAGGTCAAGTACAGATGGCAGGTGCCGGCATCTGAGTGCCAGCACGATCAGATTATCCAGATGAGTGCGCAGGCAGATGCGGTGAGCACTGAGAACCTGCGAAAGGCGGTACCGGACGTGGCCTCCTGGCCGACCGTTCTTTCCCTGGAAGCGCGCCCGGCTGCCGATTTTGTTCTCGTGCTCTCGCCATCGAGCTCCCCGGTTGCTGCCACCAATCCATCACCGCTGTCCGGGCGCCACCTTGATCCGGTGCTCGCCTACTGAGCTGGCTCTCGCTGGGCGGTACGTCGCAGCGGCGGTCTTAAGACCTTGCTTCTCGTCTTGCCCGGTCGCGGCCCTAGATTGATCGCCTAGCAAAGCCAGAAGTTAAATCATCTCATCGATGAGCTCTGCGAAGAGCTCCTTGCTTATTCCCAGCGGCTGCTGAACCAGCGGACCTTTCTTGAAGATCGGCTCGCTGTCCTCATAGGTGCTGTGGTCAGCTTTGTAGAGAACCCCCAGCGGTATGCGATCGCCCCACTCAAAGGATTTCTGCAACGACTTCTGGGCATCCCCCGGATCCCACCCCTCGTCCTCCAGCTTGTAAACGCGCTCTTTGAACCAGGGGTAGGTGTTGATCTTGTTGTAGGTGACGCAGGGGCTGAAGATGTCGATGAGCGCAAATCCCTTGTGGGCAATGGCGCCGGCAATCAGATCAGCCAGTTGTTTGGCCTCACCGGAAAAGCCCCGGGCGACATAGGTAGCACCACTGGTGATGGCAAGTGCGAGCGGGTTCAGGGGCATCTCCACATTGCCGCGCGGGGTCGATTTGGTCTTGTGCCCCACGGTGGTGGTGGGAGAGGCTTGGCCGGTGGTCAGTCCGTAGATCTGATTGTCCATGACCAGATAGGTCATATCCAGGTTCCGGCGCATGGCGTGAATGAGGTGGCCAACCCCGATTCCGTAGCCGTCACCGTCACCGCCGGTGATGACCACCTTGAGATCAGTGTTGGCCAGGTGAGCGCCTGTTGCCACCGGCACGGCCCGTCCGTGCAGGCTGTGTATGCCATATGCGTGGATGAAGCCGGGCAGGTTTGATGAGCAACCGATGCCCGAGACAACCATAAGGTTGTGAGGGTGCACTCCCTGGCGGGCCGCCGCTGTCTGCACGGCTTTCAATACGCCAAAATCACCGCAGCCTGGGCACCAGTCCGGATCGGTCGGTCCCTTGAACAAATCGAGCGGTAGTTCTACAACTGTTGCCATAATTCTAATGTCCTCATGCCTTAGGCCTGCCAGCTAAGCCGGCTGCATTGCTTTGTACGAATAGGTGGCTCCGGTGTCCACGCCGATCTCCATTTCAGCCTGCTTCTGCCCGGTGGCTCTCTCCACCAGCTCGACTCGCCAGAAGTCCTCTTGCCTGCCGTTGGCCTTCTCACGGGTAAGCTTGGCTGGGCGCAGTTTCTCACCATAGTGAGTGCGCAGGTAGTGGTAGGCTACCTCCCGGGCTTCCGCCTCGGAGAGCTCCAGGTTAAGCGGCTTGCCGGCCAGAATGTCCTTGACCCGCTGAGCTACCTGATTTGGCTCCAGCGGCTCACCGTCGTAGCGATTGATGTGAGCATCCATGGCAATCCCGGTTTCGCTGCGGAGATAACGGGCAAACTGGCTTGTGTAGTTGGCTTCCACCGAGATCTTCTTCTTGCAGCGGCTGAGCAGAGCAGAGACCTCCTTGGCATGGAACGGATAAATGTATTTGACGATCAAATAATTCGCCTTTACACCATCGCCATTCAATTTCTCTACCGCCTCACGGATGACACCATAGGTGGAGCCCCAGCCGATGAGCGTCACATCCGCATCGGCAGGACCTTCAAGCTGCGGCGCCGGCAGCTCCTTGAGCAGGTATTCGAGCTTGCGCTGGCGCTTCTCCTGGATCTTTCGCCGGACCGGCGCCGACGTGAACATGTCCGAGATAAGAATGCTCTCCTCGTCGTGGTCATCACTGGCCGACACATACAAGGTGTTCTCCGTGCCCGGTAGGGCACGTGGCGAGACACCGCTCTTGGTAAAAGCGAATCGCTTGTAGCGACCCGCATCTTCACCCCACTGCCTGACCAGCTCCCCTCGCTCAATCTTCACATCATGCTTGAGCGCATCGGCATCAATTGTTTCCGGGTGCTCCGACAGGAGCAGATCAGACATGAGAAGTACAGGCAGTTGGTACTTCTCAGACATATTGAAGGCCTCAACCGTGGTATAGAAGGCGTCGACTACGTCCCTGGGCACGACAATCATGCGCGGGAAGTCCCCCTGGGAGGCGCCGAACACCTGGTTGAGGTCAGCCTGCTCGGTCTTGGTTGGCAGACCGGTTGACGGCCCACCACGCTGCACCTCCACGCAAACAACCGGGACCTCCATGATGCCAGCCATGCCGATTGCCTCGGTCATCAGCGCAAAGCCACCACCAGAAGTGGCACACATGGATCTCACCCCGGCGATGCCGGCACCGATCGCCATGTTCACCACAGCCAGCTCGTCTTCGCCCTGTTTCACCACCACCCCGACCTTCTCGCTGTGGTTGGCCATCCAGTGCAGGATCGACGATGCCGGGGTCATCGGATAGGCCGAGTAAAACTTGCAGCCGGCTGCTGTAGCGCCGATCGCAATCGCCTCATTGCCGGTCACAAACGGCCGGCGCTGCCGGCTGAATTTCCATTCCCCGGTGATCGGCTTGACGTTGGCGCGGGCGTAGTCGTAGCCACACTTGAGCAGCCCCACGTTGAGATCGATCACCTTCTGCCCTTTGTGCTGGAACGTATCAGCAAGCACCTTCTCTGCTTCCGAAAGGTCAATCTGGGCCAGATACATGATCGCGCCCATCATCACAGTGTTTTGCATCACCGGCTGAATTGGCCCGAATTCCTTCACCACATCAGAGGTAACCTGAGCGATCGGCATAGGCAGGACCTGCACGCCGGGCCTGACCATGTCTGCCCCACACTTGATGCGATCGCCATTGAAGACCACCGCTCCGCCCTCTTCCACCTCATTGGCGTGACGCTCGATCGAGTCCTGATTGAGGGCCACCAGGGCAGACAGATGGTCACCGTGCGAGTACACTTTGTTCTCGCCCAGGCGCACTCTCAACCAGATGTGGCCGCCGCGGATGATGGACTGGTAGCTGTTGTATGCATAAACGTGCAGCCCCAGGCGGCCGGCCGTCTTGGCAAGGCTGTCCCCGGACTTATCAAGGCCGTCCCCCGCCGCTCCGGCAATTCCGATTGTTACTTCTTGCATTCCTGCTCTCCTCTCTGGGCGCCCCCGCCTTGCCCGATTCGATAGTTTTGCTCACTCGTTGGCAATTTTGTGGGTGGATTGCCGGCTCCTCCGCTCGCCGCCTTTGCCAGGACTTGCCCCTGGCCTTTCCGGTTTCTTGAACAGGCTGACCGGGCGCACCGTCCACAAATAGCTCTGGTTGGCAGTTCACTCCTGATACGCGCTCCGGCCGGCATCTTGTTGCCGACAGCGGCACCAGCCCAGATTGCACTTGATAAGATAGCACATGCAGCTCCCGGAATAGAGCCTGGCGCCGAACCTCATCCCGGCTACACAAAAAAAGTTACCACAGCTTGACCGCCGGTGCGGCGGGAAGTTGCTCAGGCAATCGCTCCGGAGCCGGTGGCCCTACATGGAGCCGTGTTGATTAACCTCGAGCGGGGCGATAGCCCAATTCACGCCGAAGTACATTAACGCCGCCAGCGACAAGACCGCGCCGAGGATCAGCAATTTGTCCTGCCAGCTCGATTCTGGAATGATGCCGGCAGCAGCGTCGTGCCCTTGATCGCCGTGGCCGCCTGAGCCGTGATCGGCGTGCTCGGGCGCCTCTTTCTGCTTGTTGCCGTTAGGGTCTGACATACACCTGTCTCCTCATACTCAGGGGACCAGAGGTTTGACATAGTAGTAGAGGCTGAGCGCCACCACAGCGCCAAAGATCACCAGCGCGTAAAACTGTCCGCGCCCGTTTTCCGTATACCTGAGAACCTCGCCGGTGCCGATCGTGGCAAAGCCTGAGAAATTCACGAGATTGTCTACCACGAACTGATCAACGAGCGACCAGATGAACCGGTAGGCCGGCAGGATCAGCTTGTTGACCAGAGCCAGGTAAAGCTCGTCAAAGTACCACTTGTTGAAGGAGAAGTTGTAGAGCGGCTTAAGATTGTCCTGGCACCAGGTGTTGATCGAAAGCCCCCGGGTGTAGACGAGGAAAGCCAGGACAATGCCGGATAAGGAAACAGCCGTTGAGGTCAGCATCACAGAAGCATTGAGCGGCTCAAACTCGGCTTCCGGGCCGAAGAAGAGGAAGGCCATGAATGGGTTGGGCCAGGCCGTGGGAGTCGCCCCGGCCAGAAGCTGCCTGAGCGCTTCTATGTTTGTACCCAGCCAGCCCGAGCAGATGGAGGGCACGGCAAACACCACCAGAGGCATCAACATCACCCAGGAAGACTCGTGCGGGTGGGCAGAGCCTCGATATTTCCCGGTGAAGGTCAGGAAGAACATGCGAAACATGTAGAAGGCGGTCAAGAACGCTGTCAGGGTGGTGAGCGGTCCGAGCAGCGAGGCGAACGGCCCGAAGGAGAAGAGATTGGCCGAGCCGATGATCTCGTCTTTGGAAAAGAAGCCGCTGAACGGCGGCACACCAGAGATGGAGATGGTGCCGATTAGGAAGCAGGCCGCTGTCACCGGCATCTTCTTGCCAAGCCCGCCCATCTGACGCATATCCTGCTCTCCCTGCAGGCCGTGGATGACTGCGCCGCTGCAAAGAAAGAGCATGGCTTTGAAGAAGGCATGGTTGAACAGGTGGAACATGCCTGCCGTGTAGGCGCCGGTGCCCAGACCGACAAACATGTAGCCAAGCTGGGAAACCGTGGACCAGGCCAGCGCTCGCTTGATGTCGAACTGGCTGAGAGCGATGGTCGCAGCCATGAACGCGGTCAGCCCGCCCACCCAGGCAACTACAGCCAGACCGCCCGAGTGCGTGCTGCCATCCGGGGTCAGCCAGAGCGGATAGGCACGCGCCACCAGATAAACGCCAGCCGCCACCATTGTTGCCGCATGGATGAGCGCCGAGATCGGTGTCGGGCCTTCCATGGCGTCCGGCAGCCAGACATGCAAAGGGGCCTGAGCCGACTTGGCCATCGGGCCCAGGAAGAGGACCACCGATATGATTGTCAGAAACTCCGGCGTCAGCGAGCCATGCTGAACTGCCCACCTGATCGCCCCGGTCAGGTCGAAGTTGCCCGGGTCGCTGAAGGCGAGAAGCGTATGCCCCTGCCAAAACCCGTAGGTGGCCGAGAGAAACAAGAGGATGCCGACCAGAAAACCGAAGTCGCCAATCCGGTTGACGATGAATGCCTTCAAGCAGGCCTCGGCAGCAGAGACCTTGTACCACCAGAAGCCGATCAAGAAGTAGCTGCAAACCCCGACCAGTTCCCAGAAAAAATACATCTCAAACAGGTTGGTCGAAACCACCAGCCCGAGCATGGAGCCGGTAAACAAGGAAAGGTAGGCATAGAAACGGGAATAGCCGGGGTCTTCACGCATGTATCCGTGCGTGTAAATCTGCACGAGCAGACTGACAGTGGTAACCACAATCAGCATTACCGCTGCCAGGTGATCGACCATAACGCCCATGCTCAGCTTGAAACTGGAGGAGAGGAACCAGTCGCAGTTGACCTGGTAAGGAGCCAGCTTGGGGCTCTGCACAAAGGCCTGTAGGATGAGCAGGGAGTGGATAAAGCCGTAGGTCACAGCCCCCACGGACAAGAGCATCGACAGGGTCTTGCTGTGGCGAACTCCTAGAATGATCAGGGCGCCGACCAGGAAGGGCACAGCCACAATCCACGGCGAGGAAGTGAAGATGGCGCTGGGTTCGTTCAAGTAGATTTCTCCAGAATGGTCCCTAGGGACGGGCAACCGGTGTGCTTGAGCTATCGGCGGGAATTGCCTAGGCTGTCTACTGAAAACCGAACAGCGCCGTTCTTCCCACGCCTAAACAATATACAGGCCGCCGCCCTTGCTGTCCCCTGCAGACAGTGCCAGCTCTAAACTTCTTCGCGAAAAGAGGATTTTGGTGGGGTAAAAATATTCTTCGCTTCAACAAAACTTCAATTGACCGGCCTTGATCTCCTGGAGCTGGAATACTGGAGCCGATACTCGCTATACTGGTCCTGCCCTTGTTGGGAACCGATCGCCAGTTCACAACAGATCTCCGGCGGGTAGCCAAGCAAGACCCGGCAAGATCGGCGGTGCACCACCCGTGGTAGTTACCAGCGCCTTCACCTGGAGTTAACCGTGGCCCCTTCGAACCTCTTGACTGCACTCTTACTCATTCCGTTTGGCGCCATGCTCGCGATCATGTTCCTCGACGAGAAAGCCTCGAGAAACATAGCGATTGTCGCGGGCCTGCTCATGGTCGTCGTCTCGGCGATGCTCGGCGCTAACTTTCACCCGGGTCAGGTCGGCATGCAGTTTGTCGAACAGGTGAGCTGGATTAAGGCTCCGTTTCCGGTCGAGTACCACGTGGGCGTGGATGGGCTCAGTCTCAGCCTTGTCGGTCTGACCAGCCTGGTCACACTGCTGTCGATTGTCGCCAGCAAGAACATCGGCGAGCACCGGCCGCGGCTCTACTACAGCATGGTCATGCTCCTGACCATCGCCATCCTCGGCGTGTTCGTCTCCCTCGACCTCGTGCAATTCTTTGTTCTCTATGAGCTCGAGCTCATACCCATGTACTTCTTGATTGCCATCTGGGGCGGCCCCCGCCGCGATTATGCAGCCATGAAGTTTTTGATTTACACCTTCGTGGGCGGCATTTTTATGCTCGGTGCGCTTCTCTATCTTTACTACCAGCTCGGTGCACTCTCACCTGACAGTCAAACTTTTGACATGGTCAAGCTGGCCACCGTGAGCCCGACCTTAGCAGGCAGCGTACAAGCAGTAGCCATGCTGGGCTTTATGTTGGCTTTCCTGATCAAGTTGCCGTCCTTCCCGTTTCACACCTGGCTGCCCGACGCACATGTGGAAGCGCCCACACCGATCTCGATGATTCTGGCTGGGCTCCTGCTCAAGATGGGTTCCTACGGTCTGGTCAGGATTTGCATGGGCTTTTTCCCGGATGCAATCATCGCCTTTGCCGTGGCGGTCATGGCGCTGGGCGCCTTCAATATCATCTGGGCAGCCATCGCGTGCCTAGTACAGGACGATATGAAACGAATCATCGCCTTCTCCAGCATCAGCCACATGGGCTTCATCCTTCTGGGTATGGGCTCGCTGTCGGCCGCGGCGCTCAACGGGGCAATCTTCCAGATGGTCAGCCACGGCTTCATCTCGGCTCTCCTCTTCTTCCTGGTCGGGACCATCTATGATCGCTGCCACACCAGGCTGATCGGCGAGGTGGGCGGAGGCCTGGCCCGGCAGATGCCGTCCATCTTTTATTTCTGGATGCTGGCTGCACTTGCCAACCTGGGCTTGCCTGCTCTTTCCGGTTTTGTGGCCGAGGCGACGGTGTTCTACGGGTCGTTCACCTCGCCCATGGCCTCGATGCCGGCCCATGCCGACCTGGTCCGGGCCCTTATCGTCTTTTCCTCAACCGGGGTTATCCTCTCGGCTGGCTACATGCTCTGGCTCCTGAAGAGACTCTTCTTTGGGCCAGAACAAGCCAAATGGGCCGGACACCTGAGTGATGCCAAGCCGTTCGAGCTGGCGGTGGCATCAACGCTCTCCTTTTTTGTGATTGCCCTGGGCGTTTACCCGCTCTTGTTGACAAACGCGTACACGCCTCTGGCCGACCGCATGGCCGGGGACATTAGCGCCCGCACCAGCATCAGCATGCGCTGAGACAGGGCATCGCTTGCTAGCGGCTGGGCATCGGCAGAATTGGCGCCAGATCTGGTGGCGTTTCAGTATTGACTGCCGGCTGACTCATCTTGGTTAGAATCCGGCCCTCAATGGCGTGGCTGACGCTGCGGCTCATGCTTTCGATCAGCTCGGCGGCCGTATTGGCGTCGTAATACTTGCCACCGGAAACTTGGGCGATGCAATTGAGCTGTGCCCGCGCCTCACGCTCGCGCCTCAGCCCCAGACCGATGATGTCCACCTTGATTTTGATGCCCATCTCGTTCAGACGGCGGATGTACTCACAAGGGCTACCGCCGCAGGTTTCAGCCCCGTCCGATATGAGAATCACCGTCTTCGGCCCCTCTATCCCCCTTAAATCGTGAGCCGACTGCATCAGCGCATAGGTGAGCGGGGTCAGCCCGAACGGGTGGATCTGGCGAACCTGCTCGATGATCGAGCGGCGGTTGCCCTGACCCATCGGCACCAGGAGCGCAGACTGCTGGCAGTCAATCTCCGGATTGTTGCTGAACCCCTGCCCGAAGACCCTCAGCCCCAGATTGACGTCGCTGGGGACACGCTGTATGGCGTTCTGCAAAACCTGCTTGGCCGAATCCATCTTCATCGCGCCGCCGCCCAGCCCCTCCTTCATGCTGAACGATGCATCGACCAGGAAGAGAATGTTGACCGGCCCCGCCTCCCGCTCGACCTGCCCCTGAATCATCGCCCCCTGCGTACCACCCTGCAAGAGGGTGGACTCGGTCCCGGTCTGAAGCATGGTGGACTGCGCTCCGGTTTGCAAGGTGGTCGACTGGGTACCGGTCTGGAGCGTGGTACTGGAGGCTCCTCCTTGGAGACTGGTGGTAGATGTCCCAGACTGAACGCTGCTGGACTCCGAGCTGGACTTCAGGGAGCTGCTGGTCACCCTGCCCGGGATCGGTGGTGCTGGCTTCGGATCGGCTGCCAGAAAGAGCGGCGGCGCCGGCTGGGCGGCGCTCCTGCCTCCCTTCAAAAGCGAATCTAGCGGGCAGCACCGGCAGCCGGACTTGCTAGCCGGGGCCGGCGACGCTGGCAGGCCGGCAACAGAGAGAACCAGCCCGACCATGAGAGCCGAGCCCAGCACCCGCGAGCTGAGATGGGCGAACCGCTGCGCCCTTTTTGCCGGCTCAGGCGCCGCGGCAATTGGACCGTTTGACGTCAACATTTCAAGATCCCGGGGCGCTCTCCTGACCAGGATGACCGGCCGGCCGCTCGTTTTGTTCCTTCTTGGGCGCTGGTTGCGCTTGACCATCTTTCGACTCTTCTTCTTTGGAAGCCTCTCTGGCAATGATGATTCGCCTGCTGACCGGAACCGGCCTGCCACTGGCTGTGGTGGTTGCCCAGACAGTCACATAGTACAGCCCTGGCTTGCCCTCATTATTAACCGGCACGCTCCCCTGAAAGGTCGAGCCCTCGACCTTCATTCCGCCATGCACCGGTACATCCTGGGCTGCTTTCGGCTCACCGCTGCCGCCGGTCGGAGCCATGGCAATGAGCGGGGCGGCAAGCGCCACCGGTGGCATAAACATTCCGCCAGCGATAGCTGCGATGATCCCGGCTGTCTTCAACAAGGTTATGGCTGCCTGGTGATCTCGCTCAGACTTCTCCTGATAAGCCACGTAATCAAGCGGCGGAAAGTAGGGCATGGCCTCATCCGTCGGCTCCTCCACCCCGGTCACGGCCGGATTTAAGCCTTCCCAGGCGATGGTCACCCGCTGGAATTTGTAGGGCTGCAGAATAACCCCCTTGACCTGAATCTTCTCGCCTACCTTGACCTCGGTCGGGAGCGGGTGCATGATTCCGTGCTTGCACACGACGTTGGCACAGGCAAACACGCGATCCCGATCCGGCGTCCAATTGAAGCTGAAGCCAAAATGAGTGGCATCAGGTGAGAGGAGCGAATCGCGGTCGTCCTGTCGGCTCCTCAAGGTGTGGAACATTCTGGCGATCATCTCCCTGTTCATCTTGCGCGTGCTGTCCCAGGTAAGCACCACCAGCGACTCGGACAGCGCGTCCGAACCGCCGCCCTTGGTGTAGCGGTAATCGGGATTTTCGCCAGCCTTGTTGAAGTGGGAGATGGCGTTGCGGGTACACAGATCCTCAACCTGATCGTGGGCAACGCCGGAAGCCAGGTCGTCGCAGACCAGAGCGGCCAGACCCATCTGCTCTCGAGCCTCGTTGACAAGCTCCAGCGCGAAGCGCTCCAGCTCCTCCCTCGGCACCACCGCCTGGTAGAACGGCTGACCCCAAAGCTGCTCCAGGCGTGCCAGCTCCGGATCAAAGGCAGGCTTGGGGTTAGCGACCTGGCTGGACGGCAGAGCACTGCCGGGGTTAATGGCCGGGCCCCGATCCAGCACCGGCACGGCCGGCAGATCGGAGGCGGGGCTTGGCCCCAGCAAGGTGTCCTTGAGAATCTGGCTACGCTGTTGCAGGGAAAGCTCTGGCGAGAGCTTGTGAAAGACGGCAAACTCAAGCTGGCTGAGACGCTCATTGATGGCCAGATCAGGCTTGGCCTGGCCAAATGTCACCTTCTCCAGCTGGGCGATCACCGGATACTCGTCCTCGCGAGCCATTGGCGCCACTGGTGGCTTGCCGGCAGGCACCGGACTGGGTGAAGGTGGGGGCGGTGAGTCGTCGCCCGGCTGGGCGGCAGGAGCGGACCCGGGCACCGCTCCGGGCCCGCTCGGAGAGGGGATCGCCCTGTTAACAGCTACCGCTCCATGGCTGGGTGCCGGCTTGGCGGCTGTCTGCTGGGCCAGGGCAACCGTCTCAGTCCAGGGCACACACAAGAGCATGGCCAGAGCAAGCGCTGTTGGCCGGCCTGAAGCCAGATGCCGGGCCCCTGCCTTAGCGGACAGGTCCTGACCCGGTCCGACCGGTCTTCGGGGCGGGACCAAATTATCCGTGCTCTTAGTCCCGGTAAGCACTGACCCTGGACCTCCAGGCGCCAAGTCTACATACATTCCTATTGTGTGACAAAAGCAAAAAGAGCACAAATCCCGAGCGACAAATTCCTACATGGACTCGTTGATGGCCGCCAGCGCTCCCTGCCGGCCGGTCTGGCCGGCGGACTGGCGGTGCGAATAGAACAGTTGCGGCTGGCAAGCTGTGCAGACAGAGCTGACATCAACGTCATGGACTCCGGCTTCCAGAAGTTGCATGGCGTTAATTGCCCTCAGATCCGGATAGGGGAGCTGATCTCTCCAGACAATCAGCCTGTCGCCGTGCTTGACCGTGTTGCTCAGCTTTTCGGCGACATCGGCACCAACCTGATAGCAGCAGCTGCCGATGGCCGGACCGATAGCCGCCAGCATTTTTGCTGGTTTCAAACTCAAGGTCTCAACCATGAAACTCACGGCACGGGTAGCGATACCACCGGCGGTGCCCCGCCATCCGGCATGCAGTACTGCCAGCACCTTGAGCTCTCTCTCGAAGAGAATAATTGGCACACAATCGGCGTAGTGGAGCAGGATCGGGGTGTTTGGCGAGGCGGTGGCCACCCCGTCTACCTCAGGCAGGTTCTCCGGGTCAGAGACCCAGGCGATGTTTGTCGAGTGGACCTGCCCGGGAACGACGAGCCTGGTGAAGTCCAGTGAGAGGGCAGCGCACAGGCGTGAGCGATTGCGCATGGCGTCCTGCTTGGACTCCTCTGTCGGCCAGTGCCGGCCTAGATTGAAGCAGTCGAGTGGGGGCGGACTTTCCCCACCCTTGCGGGTGGTAAAGCAATGCACCAGCGACGGCACAGCAGACAGCAGCGGTGAGAAGAGCAAGGTCAGCCCGCCCAGCTCCTTGACCGGCCAATCGTTTTTAACCAGCGCTCTCGAGGAGAGCTTCGTCGCCGTCTTGCTCAATGTAGGGAGAGCCCCCCGCAGATGTTGATTGCCTGGCCGGTGATCCCTCGGGCCGCTTCTGTACAGAGATAGGCTACCAGATTGGCTACTTCCTCAGGCTCTATGAAACGCATCTGGGGAATTGATAGGCGGGTGATCTCAGCTCCATCTGCTGCTCCCAGAGAGTTGAGCTCCAGCCATTGTCTGTCATTGATCTGATCCCTGGCCATCTGCGTATCGACCCAGCCCGGGCAAACGGCATTTACTGTTATGCCATATTTGGCCACCTCAAGAGCCAGAGCCTGGGTCAAGCCGATCAGCCCGAACTTGGAGGCCGAGTAAGCAGCGCCAAACGCTTCCGCAACCTTGCCGGAGACGGAGGAGATGTTGACAACCCGACCCCAGTGGCGCTCGATCATGCTTTCAACAGTCCAGCGGCTGGCCAGAAAGGCCCCGGTAAGGTTTGTCTCCAGCACATCCTTCCAGACACTGAGCGAATGCCCTTTTACAGGCGCGGTGCGGTACACAGCCGCGTTGTTAACGAGAATGTCAATCGGTCCCAGACTGCCCGCGGCGCTTTCCACCAGGGCGCGGACAGAGTGCTCATCGCGCACGTCGCACACCTGGGCCAGGCAGGCAACACCAAGACGCTCAACCTCCCCTTTCACCAGCTCGAGCGCAGCCAGGCTGCGAGCGCCGATTGCCACCTGAGCGCCACGACTTGCCAGGGCGAGAGCCAGTGCCCGGCCTATTCCGCGGCTGCCCCCGGTGACAAGAGCCACCCGTCCCGCTAACTCCCTGTCAACTGGTGGCCCGCTTCGGCCATCAGCCGGCGCTGGCAAGTTCATGTTGCTGACGATTGTCGATCCTCCTTGGTACCCGCCTATGCTGGGAGCGCTGGATAAGTATAGAATGCCGGCCGGCGTCTATTGTCTCCCAATGGAAAGCCAGAAGCGACGCTTATTTTCGCTCCTTGTCTTCGGGCTCACCCATGTTTACGCAGCTCTCAGAATTTCGGCCGGGAACATCAGCGTTGCCAGTGAGTCTAACTGCACAGGAACACGAGGAGTCCGCGCACAGCGGACTCCCCTCCAAAGCATGAGTACCGGGAAAGACTGGATCGTGATCAAGCTTGTTATTAACTATCTTAAGGTGGGAATTTACAATGCTGCTCTTCTCAAAAGCTAACCAACAAGGATTCCTGGCTCTGGCCCTTGTTCTGAGCCAGGCCACAGCTCTGTCACCACTGCCGGTGCTAGCCGCCGATGGTACGGTTCGAGTTGCGGGCCAGGCGGTAATCGTCAATAAGACAGCCGCCGGCGGCATGTCCGCCGATCAGCGAACAGATGCGATTCAGCGCAATCTGGATAACGCGCTCGTGGCCGCCAAGGACAGATCACCATCTGCTGTCAACATCGTCTATGTGAAGGGCATGCCGGTAATCACCCTCAATGGCTATCAGGTAGTCACCGTAGATGATGCCAATGCTAAAGCGGCGGGCACCACGCCAGCGCTGCTGGCTAAACAGTGGGCGGACAGCCTCAGGCAGGTCCTGACAGATCAGGCCAGCCTGGACAGCTATGTCGCCCAGCTCTCCGGCGATTATCAGGCCAGCGCGCCGGCGGTCCTGAGCCAGCCACCAGCCGCCTCTGCGCCACCCACCTACATGCCGCCGCCCGGCTCGTACACTCTGGCCAGCGGCGCATCTCCGGCCTCATATCCTTCTGCGGGCTCCAATACCTACAATGCACCGGGTGCGCTCTCCCCGCCCGTTCAGCGCGGGCGCGTAGTGTATGCTCCGGCCGGGCTGACAATCCCGGTTATGCTCGCGACGGCGATCTCCACGCAGGTAGCCAAGCCGGGCGATTTGATTCAGGCGTCAATCAATCAAAGTGTCCTGCTCGGTGATTCCTCGATTCCTGCCGGTTCCATGCTGGTCGGGCAGATAACCGACGCCAAGTCCGGCGGGTTCCTGGGTCGGTCCGGACTGCTCAGCATCAGGTTCAACCGCTTGCGCACACCGGACGGAGTCGAGACGCCGATCACGGCTCATATCGTCGGCGGCATCGGCAAGTATTCGGAGATTGGCAGCGATGAGAGCGACATGGTGAAAGGCGAGACCTGGAAGACCAAGGTTGGGCAGGCAGCGTTGCGTGGTGCGATTGGCGCCGGCACAGGCGCTGCCCTCGGAACAGCGATCGGCGCGATCGCGGCGCACTCCGGACGGGGAGTTGGTCGTGGCGCCTGGTCTGGCACGGCGATCGGCGGCGGGCTGGGCGTTGCCCAAAGCGTTCTCCTGCGCAAGGGGCGTGACGTGCAGATACCTTCGGGGACATCGCTGCAGGTGCAGCTCGACGCTCCAGCGACAATTTCCGGTGCCGGTGTAACCCCCTATTCCGGTGCCTTCTAAGAAGGCTCGGCAGTTTCGGCAGCGACGGGAAACAGGCGGCATTCTTGCCGCCTGTTTTCTTGGCAACGTCTTAGCTGGCTCTCAGAAACCTTCTTGAGAAGCTTGGTAAACTGGGCGGGCAATTTGGCACGACAGCTCACAACCAAGGTAAAGACTATGCTGGCTCGCAAAACGCTATTCTCAGGACAAAGACTTCTTGCTCTGGCCCTTCTCTTGAGCCAGACGACAACATTGGTACCACTGCCCGTGCTGGCCGGCGACGGTTCAGTGCGGGTGGCCGGTCAGGTGGTCATTGTGAACAAGACAGGTAGCGGCGAGCTCTCTGTCGACAAGCGCACAGCGACTATTCAGGACAATCTCGATAACGCCCTGGTGGCAGCTAAGGACCGCTCTCCATCCTCCGTCAATATTTCCTATGTTAAGGGGCTGCCGGTAATCACCCTGAGCGGATATCAAGTGGTCACCGTCGACGACGCCAGCGCCAAGGCTTACGGCACCAGCCCGGCGCTGCTTGCCAAGCGCTGGGCCGATGCGCTCAGGCAAGCTCTTACCGACACGGCCAGCATCGACAGCTATGTCGCCCAGCTTTCCGGACAATATCAAGCAAGCGCTCCACAGGCCCAGCAGAGCCCAGCGGCCACCCAAACCCAGGTTGCTTCCTCACAGAGCTCCGCCTATCCGCAGCCGCCCCAACCCGGCCCGCCGTACGGACAGGGGCAGTACAGCTACGGCAGCGGTTACTCGCCCGCCCAGAGCCAGTACGCTCAGCCTTCGGGGCAGCCGGTGCAGCGCGGACGCATTACTTATGCCCCGGCCGGACTGACCCTGTCGGCCTCCCTCAGCACCGCTATCTCAACTCAGATTGCCAAACCTGGCGACCTGATTCAGGCATCGATTAGCCAGAGCGTGCAGCTCGGAGACTCGTCGATCCCGGCTGGGTCGGTGCTTATCGGTCAAATTACCCAGGCTAAGGCGGGTGGCTTCCTGGGCCGCTCCGGCATGCTGGGTGTGCAGTTCAATCGCTTGCGCACTCCTGACGGTGTGGAAACGCCAATTACAGCGCACATTGTCGGCGGCATCGGCAAGTACACGGACGTCGGCGGCGATCAAAGCGACACGGTCAAGGGCGAAACCTGGAAAACCAAACTCGGACAAGGAGTGATCCGCACCGGTATTGGCGCCGGGGCCGGTGCAGCGCTTGGCACCGCAGTTGGTGCCATCGCCGGCCGCTCAGGCAGGGCTACTGGTCGTGGTGCCTGGTCCGGCACGGCGATCGGAGCCGGTGTCGGGGCGGTGGACAGCCTGGTCCTGCGCAAAGGGCGCGATGTGACAGTTGCTTCCGGGACGCAGATGCAGGTGCAGCTCGATGCGCCGGTCAGCATCTCCGGCGGCGGCGTGCCGCCCTATACCGGAGCCTTTTAAGCGCGCACCGGCAAAAAACAATCCGAACGGCTTCGAGCCGGCTCGCCTGATCTCATGCGCAGCTGGGCTTCGACGATGATCGGATAAACTCTCGACCGACGCTCGGCATGAAATGGTTGGCGGTTCCAGCCCAACCCCTGCTTGACCGGGATCTCGTGAGTTTCGACACTGAGGTTGTGTCCTCTGAGAGCCTAAACCTGCCGTAGTCCGTCGGCTTTTCGGCTCCTGGCTCGCTCGCTTGACAATGTGGTTTGGCTAACTGAAAATGTTTGATAATAGGGTATATCAAACCACTGAGACCGTTCCTGTTCTGTTGAACACCCCTCGGTTGACCCCAGCTTTCCAATATTGAATTTCCAGTGAGGAGCCATGTCAAACGAATTCGACGCTGGCAAAGAAGCCGACAAAATCCAGCAGCTTGCTAAGGAAGCTATTGACGAATCTAGGCCATTGCACCAGGACCAGGCGCTGCGCAAACTAGAGGAAGAGTATCTCTCCCTGGACCAATCACAGCGCAAAGCAGTTGCTCTGGCCCTGGAGGATCGGAATGGCTGGTTCAGCACACTGCCCAGCCCCTCTGTCGTGGTTGATGGCCAGGGCAACGTAACTAGCATAACTTTCGACAGGTCTGCCTGGGACGTTCACAAATTCGGGCGCGAGCAAGTTACGGTTGCCACCGACACTGTCAGTTACGGTGACTCTCACGGCAGCACGATGAGAAGCGATATACCGAAGCAGATAAAGCCAAGGCCTGAGGCTGACCAGTCGGAACAAAAGTAATTGAACAGCATGCTATGTTGCCGTCTGTCCCTCACTGGCTCCTGGCCCGGATTGCCCTGGCCCTTGCCTCCAGCTTTTCCGCTTCTGCGGATCGACCTGTTTTGCGCAAGAGCGCCGCGTAGTTTTCCAGGCTCTTAGCCACATTCGCGTGATTCGGACCTGACAGCTTCTCGTGAATTGTCAGCACGCGCTTATAGAGCGGCTCTGCTTCCGTGTACTTGCCTTGCTTGCCGTAGAGCTCCGCCAGATTATTGAGGTCTGCTGCCAGACCTGGATGATTGGGTCCAAGAGCCTTCTCGTGGATATCGAGCGCCCGCTTATAAAGCGGCTCTGCTTCTGTGTACTTGCCTTGTTTGGCGTAAAGGGCCGCCAGACTATTGAGGTCTGGTAGCAGATTCGGGTGGGTCGATCCGAGCGCCTTCTCGTGGATATCGAGGGCATGCTTGAGGAGCGGCTCCGCCTCCGAGTATTTGCCCTGCTGGCGGTAGAGCTCTGCCAGGCTCTTGAGGTTTGCGGCTACTTTTGCATCTTCAGAACCGTTGGCCTTTTCCAATATGGCCAATGAGCGCTTGTACAGCGGCTCCGCCTCGTCGTACCGGCCTTGAGTACGATAGAGCAATGCCAGGTTGCTCAGGCTCTCGGACAGGCGCGCATCTTGAGGACCTAATTTGACATCCAGGTTGGGGTATTTCTCTGCTTCGCTGACGGCAGCCCTGAGCAGCCGCTCCGCTTCCGCATAATCAGCGTTGTGCAATGAATCCAGCCCCGCCTTGTTGTACTTTCGCCATAAGGCCTCATCAGCAAGCGCGCTCGGGATAGTGAGAGCGACGGAGATGAAAAGAACGATCGATAATGAGCTGCGAGGTTTCATGTGCTTAACCAATCCACTGCCAGTTGAGCTCAACAAACCCGGATGTGTGTGTTGCTAAACACAATATGTCCGGCTCGGAGGAAGACGCTAACATAAGCTCAGCAGCGAGGCTCAACTTGATGGATCTCCTTATTATATTGATATGCTTGTGCGCTCCCGCAGCTTTGCTCACACCCTGGAATAACCTCGCCAGCGCCACAGACTTTCCAAATTACTATGCTGCGGCCAGGATGATCGCCAGCGGGCACTTTGCGACAGCCTACGATGTGAACATGATCGGCCCGCTTGAGAACCAGTTTTTTCCGGACTTGAAGGGCAGAGTACTGCCGTTTCTTCTCTGTCCAGCACTAGCCTGGTGCTGCCTGCCGCTGGCCGCTCTGCCGTACAGGCAAGCTTTCGCCACCTGGACCGTTTTTTTGTTCGCTAGTCTTGTATGTGCATTTTTCCTGTTCAGTCACGTTTTCCGGCTTTCTCGGCGCGAGAGGCTGTGGGCGGCAGCAATCCTGGGCACGTCAGGTCCATGCCTTGAGACGCTCAGAATTGGCCAGCCCAGCACAATTTTTCTCCTTGGCCTGGCGCTTTTAGCCTACGGATTGAAGAATGACAGATCGTTAGCGGCAGCCTGCGGGCAGTCGGTTTTTTGGCTGAAACCGCATATCCTGCTTCCGCTAATTTTCTTTGAAGCAGGCAGAGGGCTGATCAGTATCCCAACCGTGACCGGACTGATCGGTATTGGCGGTATTGTTGTTGCTGTGCTGCTCGGAGGCAGCGGCGTAATCAACTCCTACTATCACCTGCTTTCCTCTCATCAGGCGCAGTTGTATATGGGGCTCAGCTACGGCCCGACATTGCGAGCGCTGCTGATCAACCTGTTACCAGGCTTTGGCAGCGATCTGCTGGTGCTGGCAGTTTATGCCCTTGTTCCCATATTTGCTTTCCTGATTGGACGAATCTACCAGCAACGGCAAACTACGTTGCTGCTGCAGCTGTTGGCGGTGGTACTGCCAGTCAGCCTGGTTCTTTCACCGCACCTTCATAACTACGATCTGCTTCTTTTGTTTCCGGGGATAGTTGGAGTCTTCGCAATGCGCTCCTCGAAGTCACAGGTGCAGAGTATGAGGGTTGTTGCTGGACTCTTGGCTTGTTTGCTGTCCCTGCCCATCTATATCCTTGGTCACTACTTTTACGTCCTGCGAGGCGGTGTGTTCAATCCGTTTTTCATCGGAACGTGCATCTGGGCAATCGTAGCAGTGCAGTGTCTGGGAAAACTGCCTGATGAGTCTCGCTAATCCCCGAGCCTTCAGTTGCAGCGGCAAGGAGGCTGAAGACTAGAATCCTATGCCGTCTGCAAGCTCAGCTCGAATGATAATTGAGCTTCGGGTCAGGAACAGGCAACGCTCAACGAGGAGAGGCTACCGGCATGACTACAGGCTCGTAAAACAGCTCGATCCCATTGCCTTCTGGGTCGGTGAAGCGAACATGGGAATAACTTTCGTCACCGTCAATGTCAGGCACGTCCAAGCCTCGCTCTCTCAATTCGGCCACCCAGAGCTCAAGCTGCGCCAAACTGGAGACGCGGAAGCCAAAGTGATAATCCTTATTGTTAAGCGACTGCCCACTGTTGAAAACCAGGAGTGTGCCACCGCTCCACAGGAAGTTGCCGTTGCGCTGGAAACCAAGTGTGTTCACATACCACTGGCACAGCGCTTCCGGGTCGCTGGCCGGCAAATTCAAGTGATTGATGGAGAGCGGTTCAAGCATGGGCAAGCCCGGCTTTGGGCCAGCGGTAGCACTCGATAGTGTTCATTTCTGCTTGTCTGGCTGGGGATCTTTAATCACCTGTCCGCGCACCTTCGTGGAGGCACCAGGCAGGAGTTGAGCGTCGCTTGCCGGCTCGCCGGTGAACTCCTGGCGGATCTCAGCCAGAAACTCATCGCCAGGCTTGATCACCGATTCCTGTCCCTTCACTACGGTGTCCTCGATCAGCCAGCTTCCCGGGAATCCGCTCAGGAAGCCCCAGGCAAAGCCCTTCAGCCGCCGATGGCGGACGTTGAGACCGACCGGCTTGGAAAATGCAAAGGACGGATTGGCAGCCCCGATCAGCCCGAGGGCGACAGGCATGGCACCAAAGCTGAAGACCCCTGCCGGTGACATCGCCGCATTAAGCCCGATCCGGATCGCCTTGTAGCGGAGCTGCTGCGACCAGGGCCCAACCACCTGTCCCTTATGGTTGACCCCAAGCACGCGCCCCTCAGCCTTGTTTTTTACGATGCGTGATTTGCGGGCCGGCTGCGCAATTAGCGGCAGGTGCTCGTTGCTCTCATTGACAATTTCGTCGAAGGCAATCCCGAGCACCCCTGAATTCCGATACCAGCGCTCCGGGCTTACCAGAGAGTGCAAGGCGGTGCGAGCCTTTAGCACGTAGTTGACATGACCAACTACAAGCGAGCCTTTCTTGGCGATCAGCCGGTCACCAATTTTCAGGTCATATTTAAGGCGAGCCTGGACAGGGTCGCCCTGCTTGGCGCTCTTGCTGGTAATCTCCGAGCAGATCACCACCGGAAAGCGGGCGCCGGTCTTAACCTTTGTTTTGTCCTCGTCTGTGGGCAGATCCTCGTACTCGATTGTAGCCTCGGTCTCCACCGCCTCATCGTTGTCGATGATGATCGGTCCGGTACCATCGGCCGGCTCGCTCACAGGGCCGGGACCGAAGATGGCGCCCGAGAACGTGCCGAGGGCAAGCTCCGAGCTCTTTTGCCCAGCCGCCGGACTGCCCTGCTCTGCACCGGGCGTCGGGGCACCGCCTGTGGTAGCAGGAAGAGCGTCCACGACTTTGCCGATAGCCAGACTGGGGATGTGCGGCAACGGCAGGCTGGAGTTAAGCAGCATCTCGCCAGGGAAGACCTTTTCGGCCTGAGCCGCTGGCAAACAGGCCGCGAGAGCGATTTGGCCGGCCAGCGACAAAACTAAGCCCCTGGAAACCAAAGTCACCAGACCGCCGGTCTTCGCGCTTTTCAACATTCAGAGGTTCCTTTCAGTTTGGCCGCCCTGCTTGATCGGCGCCGGCGGTGGATGGTAAGAGGCTGATATCTTGAGGCATTGAATTTATACAACGGCCTGCCTCCCGCCGGCTCGCTTGGCTACCTAAGTTAATCTGCATGCTGGGCTAATTCCCCGGTCCCAGGAGCTGGAAGGCTGCCCACGCTCGTGGCGACGGGTCCTTGGACAGGGCAAGCATCTGCGCTCTTCGCAGCGATTGGGCCTGGTTCAGCCCTTTCTGCTTGCTGCGATAAAACTCGACAAGCTCACTTGTGCGTTGTGGATCTGGCTCCACCCAGAGGCTCATGAGCACATTGCGCACACCGGCATAGCCAAGTCCGCGACTGAATAGCTTGACGGCGTTGCCCTGCATGTCCTTGGCATTAATCGAGGTGGCGCTCCAGACGGCCAGGTCGCTGGGCAGGTTGAGACCGAACAGGCGTTCCGCCGTCACCTTGTCGGAGGTCGACTCCTTGCCAGCCAGAAGCGGCAGCTCGGAGCGCAACGAGCTGGCGTCGTGGAGAGCGAGCTTGGTCGGGAAGTGGAGCACTGATCTTGCCTTCGCTTGCTCCTGCAAGTTGCTGATCTCCGCATCCTTGCCCACAAGGCGCGTAACCAGATCTGGCTCGAACAGGCTGGATATCTGGTTGGCTTCCCAGTGACCGTTCGCCTCGGCTGACGTGCCGCCTGCTGCTACAACCAGGCTCAGATCCCTGGAGGAGCGCGGTGGGCTCTCCAGAAAGACACCCATGGATGAGGCCATGGTCAAGGTGTGGTTCTCAACCAGGTACTTTCCTTGCTGATCGACCAGGGCAGCAAACGGCAAGTTAAAGAGGACCCCGTCCGGGATGATGACGACGGTCTGATCCGGATTGCCGGGCAGGGCGCTCTCAACCTCAGACGGCAAGAGCTCGTTGTAAAGAGCTTGCAGTGTTCTTCGCTCAGCACCGCGGGTAGTTCCATCGCCTCTTGCTGAGGCGCCAAGCAGGGAAGCTACCTGGTTCTGCAGATCGTTTCGTCCTACCGGCAGCCGGGTCGCCGTCAGCCGGCCAGCGCTGTCGATTGTAAAGACCACGGTGGACTGAGCACCAACCAGATAATCAATGATCGTTGCCTGGTTGTCCCGTGCCTCCCTGACGATCTCTTCCATGGCGGTTGGCACCGGTGCAATCAAACGCGCCAGCGTCCGGTTCGTAGTCGCCAGCTGGCGGAAGCGAACGAGCCAGTTCTGCCAATCCTTCAGCAATTTGTCGGGAGAGGTGCTGTTTTCAGCCGCGTGCAGGTGGGAGCGTTGTTCCACCAGGTCCATGTATACGTCACGATCAAACGGCTTGACATCACCGCCCCTGCGCAGCCAGTCGTTGATGAATGACTCTTCCTTCAGCTGTTCGGCCGCAAGCAGCGCTTGCTCGTCCATCTTTTGCGAGGCAAGCTGAGCCACCAGCTGCTGGCCAAGGTCCTCCCGGCTTGAGGGAAAGCCGAGACGCTCTGGACAGGGAAAAGCACCAGCCTGCGGCGAGCGCAAGAAGGAAAGGGCGCTGGCCATGGAATCCCGGGCCGGCACGTGCTCGCCTTGAGCTAGCTGCAGATTGGACAGGCAGGTGTACTCGCGCCAGAGAGCAGCATCGTCGTTTATCTTCTCGCTGATTGCAATGCCCTTCTTCAGGTAGGCTTGAGCCTGGGCTGGATCCTGGAGGTAGAGGCAGACTTCGCCGAGAGCTGCATAAGTGCGTCCCTCCAGGGCCGGATCCTTGAGCGTCCGGAATATGCCAAGCGCCGACTCAAGGTGAGCTTTAGCATTGCGGTTGTCTCCATCCCGCGACTCGACAGCAGCCAGATTTTGGCGGATGACAACGCCCAGCCTGTCTTGCTTTGGTCTGGCGATTCCCTGCAACTCCAGCGCCTGGGCAAGCAAGCGGATGGCCTGGCCATGGTGACCCTGCAATTCCTCAATATTGCCCAGCCCGTTGAGCAGCAGGCACTGCATGACCATCGAGCCGGGCGTTTTGAGCACACCATAGGCTTTCTGCAAGTACTCCTTACCTTGCTGAAGGTCACCAGAGGCCACCAGGGCGTTCCCATAGCCAGCCTCCAGGGTGGCCCGGATCAGGTCGCCGGTATTCTTGGGCGCAGCCTGCAGAGCCTCTTCGTAGGTCTTGCGGGCCTTGGCGTAGTCGCCAAGATTGTACTCACATCCAGCCAGGCGGGCCAGAGCGGCAGAGAAAAGAACCGGGTAGTTGAAATCGCGCGCAGCAGCCAGACCCTTTTCCGCTTCCTCCTTGGCTGCAATCAGCCAGCCGAGCTCGCCCATCATCCCGGCCACCGAGAGCCGGTTGGATATCTCCTGGGCATGGTCACCAGCCTGCCCGAAATAGGAAGCGGCTCCCTGAAAAAACGGCATCGCTTCCCTCATCTTGCCGAGCTTGACCAGAATGTTGCCAATCAGGTTCATGACCTTGGCTGCCTCCGGCGCATCTGAGTTGCCGAAATCAGCAAAGGACTTCATAGCCATGTCAAGCTGTCGCCCGGCATCGGTGGGATTCTCCAGGGCGAAGTAAGCCTGGGCAAGTGCTACGCGAGCTTTGCCCAGGGCCTTCTTGTCGCTGGACTCGTAAAGTACCTCGATCGCATTCTCACCCAGCTCTTTGGACTTGACGTTTTGACCGCGCTGCAGGTAGAGGCGGCACATGTCTGTAAGTGCCCGCCCCTCGCCGTCACGGTACTTCATCTCGATCGATTGCCCGTACGCTTCTTGGAACTTCACCAGCGCCTTGTCAAGCTCATCCTTCTCCAGGTACTTTTCCCCCTCTGCCTCCGTCTGCAGCACCTTATCGATGGTCTCTGCGGTTTGCGGCATTTCCGGAAAGTTGGGGATTTCTATGTGCACAGGCTTTGCAGTTCCTGCTGCTGCCTTAGCCGAGGCACCTGCAGCTTGCCTGGGCCGTGAGGCAGGTTTGGCCGCCGGCGCTGAGGTCTTGTGATCTGAAGCCGGCGCAACCCAAGTCTTGGTCTCCGCAAGCACGACGCCACCGCGGGCGGTTCCTGATAGGGCAGCCAGAAGGACAAGCGTCACGCTAAGACGCCGCAAGCAAAGCCGGGAGTTGAGCTTCAAAGTTGAACCTTCCATGACGCGAAAGTGTAAAAAAGGTGCTGCCGTTGAGATGCTGTTTAGTTAGGATAGCCCCACACAAGCCCACAAACAAGACCAGGGCTAAAGTACAGGAGGCAGGCTACTCACTAACAGCCAGGCCATGCCCAGCCCAATTTTCCTAGCTGTGATGCCAGAGTTCAACCAACATGGGCAAATTATAAGGTTGCTAAGGATCAGGGGGAGCCGCCCGTGAACAGGATTTTCGGTCCCGGGCAGCAATCCAGTCGCAAGCAGAATTGGGCTTAGACTTAATTAAATGCCCAGGCGCCAAATTATGATGAAAAAAACGGAACGTATATGCGAGTGGCCCTATTCCGGCCAGCTCCAGGGCTGGCTCCCTTCGTTGCCATCCTGTATAGTGCCTGTGATTCGGCAAGAACCGGCAACGGTGAGGCAGAAGGTGGAGCCGAATTACCGCTCAATTATCTACACTCACCTGCAGGAGGAGCTCATGATAACAGTCATGCACCGGTCCGCGCTGACTCTTTTGACCATGTCCCTGGCCGCTCAATTTTGCTTGCCGACAGGGGCAGAAAACACCACACTCACCGGCTCGGCCTCAAAGACAACCGTCAAGTCGAGTGCCACTAAGCGGTTCTTCCAGGAGCATCCGAAGGTGAAGAGCGCCACCATAGGGGCAGGGGTTGGCACCGCTGCTGGTGCAGTAACCGGCCTGATTAGCGGCAAGGGTGTTGTCCGGGGAGCGGCAATCGGAGCAGGTACCGGTGCGGGAGTCGGGCTGATCGAGTCCAGCAGCACGATGAAGCGTCATCCGATTATAAAGAACGTTGCCGTCGGCACGGCAGCCGGACTCGGGCTTGGTTTAGCGGCCAGCCGCGGGGAGCACAAGGGCAAGCGGGTCGGTCAAGCAGCCGGCGTCGGCGCTGCTGTCGGACTGGCCGCCGGTCTGCTCAAAGACAGGCTCAGGTAACCGCAAACAAAGAGGATAGTAGCCTCTCGCCGGAGTCCTGCCAGCAACTCGTTGCTGAACACTCGGCTACAAACGGAGCTGGCTCCCCGGGCGACCATCCTGTATAGTGCAGGTGGTTCGCCGAGCCTTTGAGCGCTAAGGAAAATGACAAGCTCACCTAGCTACCTGGTCAGCCAGCGCTTCAAGTAGCGAGAGTCCGTCATGCAAACCCGCAATCAGGCCCTTGAGACTGCTTCCAGCCGGGAGTTCGACCTGGTCGTAATTGGCGGCGGTATTGCCGGCGCAGGCGTGGCCCAGGATGCCGCTAGTCGAGGGCTGACCACCCTTGTCGTGGAGCGGGATGACTTTGCTTCCGGCACCTCCAGCCGGACGACCAAGCTCATCCACGGAGGGCTCAGGTACCTGGAGCATTTTCAATTCAAGCTGACCAGAGAGCTCTGCCGGGAAAGGGCGCTCCTGGAGCAGCTGGCCCCGCATCTGGTCAGGGACTTCAGCTTCATCATGCCGCTTTTCAGGGATCGCCCCTTATTTGCCCTTAAGGCCGGAATCGGGCTGACGCTTTACGACCTCCTGTCATGGTCGATCACGAGCGCGCACCATCACCAGCACCTGGGGCAGCAAGCGGTGCTGGAGGCCGCGCCAGCCCTGTCCCCGCGGGTTTTTTCCGGTGGTCTCCGTTTTCACGACTGCATTACCGACGACGCGCGGATGGTGCTGGAGGTCTTGAAGTCGGCCTGCAAAGAGGGCGCCACCGCCATCAACTATCTGGAAGTAACCGGGTTTGAGGCCTCCTCCGGCCGGGTCCATGCGGTGCACTGCCACGACCGATACAGCGGCCGGGAGTTGACAATCCGCTGCCGGACCTGCGTGAATGCGACCGGCGTCTGGTCAGATCAGGTGTTGAGGATGCTCGATCCAGCCTGGAAAAGCCATGTCGCCCCCTCCAAGGGCATTCACATCATCGTGCCACCGTCCGCTTTCGAGACCAACACGGCACTCTTCCTGCCGACCAAGGACGGTCGCTACGTGTTCGTGGTGCCATGGCAACGGGCCTTGATGATCGGGACGACCGACCAGGCTTATGCGGGGGATCTGGACAGGCCATTGCCGGCCGCCGACGAAATCGATTACCTGCTCGATGTGATCAATAGCTACACCGATACACACAGGTTGAACAGAAGCGACATCATCGGCTCATTTGCGGGATTGAGGCCCTTGGTCGACAAAGAGGAGCGCCCGTCCGAGACCTCCAGCCGGTCACGCGAGCATATGATTTTTCAAGGCCCCGGCAACGTCATCGGTTTGACCGGCGGCAAACTAACCAATTACCGGCTGATGGCTCAGCAGGTTGTGGATATGGTGTCAGGCAAGTTGACCGGTCGAGTCTCACCGCCTTCGCGGACCAGGGAGCTGATGCTGGGCGGCTGGAGGAACAAGCAAGACTTCCTGGCTCAGACCGCAGCCATATCCACCGGGGCTCGCCGAGAGTCCATTGAGCCGGCCACGCTCGATCATTTAATTGCCACCTACGGGGCGGACGCCCAGCTGATTGTGGAGATCGTGGCAAGCGACCCGAATCTCAATGATCGCATCTGCCCGGACTTCCCGCCAATTCTGGCCGAGATACCGTTCTGCGTCCGGCACGAGATGGCCGTGTCGCTGGAAGATCTGTTGATGAGACGCCTGCGCCTGGGCATCTTGAACCAGAAGCAGTGCCTCGAGTCCGCACCGAGGGTTGCGGAGATGATGCAACTCTTGCTGCACTGGGACACGGCTCGGACCGACATGGAGATTGCCGCCCTCGAACGAACGCTGAAAGCACATATGGAGCTGTTGAGGATGGCTGTGGGTTAGGGCGGGGATGGCTGACGTGGATGGATCCGAGAAGCGGCACAAATTGATCTGCTTCGCTTACGCCTGTTTCCTTCTCCTCTGGCAGCTCTGTGCCTTTGCTGAACTGGTGCAACTGCAGTTCGACCATGAGCTGTTTTTTCTGCGGCGGGGCGGGCAGCCTTACATCAGCGACTTTGTCAATTTGTATACAGCTGGAGCGCTTAGCTTTTCAGAGGACAGACTCCGGGCTTACGACCCGCTTGTGCAATCAATCTGGAGAAACCGCTTCATCTACCCCGAGCACCTGGATACCGTCTTCTATTTCCAGTACCCCCCGTTTGCTTTCCCTCTCCTGTCCCCGCTGGCTCTTTTGCCGATCTCTGGCGCCTATTGGGTCTGGTGCTCGCTCGGCCTGATTGCAGGCGGTGTTGCGGTCTATCACTTACTGAAGCTGCTTAATCGCCTGGATCAACGGCAGAGACTTACCTTCATAATCGGCTTCCTTGCCTCCATGCCGGTCTGGCAATCACTGAGACTGGGTCAGTTGAGCTTGATAATGCTGATGCTACTTTCGCTGTTTCTCCTTTTCCTAATAAAGCGCCGGCACTTCCTCTCCGGGGCGTGTCTCGCACTCAGCACCATAAAGCCCCAGTACACGTTGTTCTTTGCCATTCCCCCGCTGGTCATGAAACGGTGGCAGACCGTTGCCTGGTCGCTAATCGTTGAAGCGCTCCTGCTCCTGGTTGCCGGCCTATCGGTAGGCTGGACAAACATCTGGAACTATCCCCATATCCTGGCCAGGGCGGAGACTGCCACCAGCCTTGTGGGAACAGCGCAGCAGGAGATGGTAAGCCTGCGCGGGTTCTTGACCCTGGCCTCCGCTGGTCTGCCAATCATGCCTGTCTCCATTGGCCTGCTCGCCGTCGGCCTGATAGCTGTCTGGCTGCTCTGGGGCGCCGCTAACAAGGAGAACGTAGACTCCTGTGCCTGGCCCGCTGCCCTGACCGTGGTTATCAGTCTGCTCTGCAGTCCGCATGCTCACGCGCAGGATCTCGTTTTTCTGGCCATTCCTGCAGCTTTGACCCTGCGGTCCGTAAGCATCTTTGATCTCAAAAAGGATGGCCCTGCCAGTTACAAGTGGTGGTGCCGAATTCTGATTCTTTATCCTCTCTTGAGCTGGCTTCTGTTTCTCACCAGGCCTCTCTGGATACTGATCAAGTTACAGCTGTTCGCGGTCATCAACCTGTTGCTCCTTATCCTCGGGCTCCGGTGCTGGTGGCCGGCAAGACGCAAGAGCTGACAGCGGCCTGGTGCTGTCACGGTCGTGCTTACTTTCTAATGTTCTGTGTGCCCTTGATGACGTAAATTCTCTTGTCTTGTGACTCATGATAAGTGCGCACCAGCACCTCCGCCAGCAGTCCCATCAAGATTAGCTGCACGCCCACGGTGAAGAGGAGCACCGTGAGCAGTGGCAGGGGTGTCTGAATCAAGCTGGTGGCAAAAAATAACTTCAGCACCACTGCCCAGGCAAACGCCAACAAAGATAAGCCGATTGAGGTCAAGCCCAGCGTTCCAAAGACGTAGCTCGGCTTGGTGCCATAATCAAACAAAAACTTGATTGTGAGCAGATCCAGCAACACCTTTACTATCCGGGAGAGACCATACTTGGAGGAGCCATGGGTTCGGCGGTGGTGCTGAACCGGCACTTCCGTAACCCTGGCTCCCATCCAGGCTGCATAAAAGGGCACAAAACGATGCATCTCACCATACAACCTCACCCCCTCCAACACATCTCTGCGATAAGCTTTCAGCGAGCAACCATAATCATGCAGACGGACACCGGAGATCATGGAGATCAATCTATTGGCGATGAGCGACGGCAGGATGCGAGTCAGGAAGAGGTCTTTCCTGTCCTTGCGCCAGCCCGATACCACGTCAAATCCTGAGTCGAGCTTGGAGAGGAGTACCCCTATATCTTGCGGGTCGTTCTGCAGGTCCGCATCCAGTGTGACTAGAATTCGTCCCGATGCTGCGTCAATGCCCGCCGTGATCGCCGCGGTCTGCCCGAAGTTCCTGGCCAGGTGAATCACCTTAGCGACGGAGTTACCCTCCGCCAGGTTATCAAGGACCGCTGGTGTCTGGTCCGTGCTGCCGTCGTCCACGAAGATCAGTTCATAGCAGAGGTTTAGCGTGCCCAGCGCAGAGAGCAGCTTCTGAAAAAGAATAGGAACGTTCTCCTGCTCATTGAATGCTGGAATGATCACCGAGATATCCGGCCCGGCATGCTCTGCGGGCGCCACTCCCTGTTCCTGATTTCCACTATCAGTGTCAGCCCTTGCTTCCATGTAGACCGAGCCCGCGCCTACCCGCTAAAATGGTTTCGACATGTGATCGGACACTGCTTTCTATTTGCTGATTATTCTACTCGCCCCAACTTGTAAGGTACATAGGCAGTCATATGCTTGCAGGCCAGAAATGGCGGAATCTACTTTCATTTGGCTACGTGTGTCTGCTTCTCTCCTGGCTTCTGGGCTTCGTCTTTCTGCTCGCTAAGCTGTTCCTGAATCACCAGCTCTTTTTTTACAGGCAAGCCGATCAACTGCACTATCAGGACTTCGTCAACGTTTATATGTCCGGAAGCCTCGTCTACTCAGGCAACGGGCATTCCATTTATGATCCGGCTACGCAGCTTGCCTGGTGGAACCACTTCCTTGCGCCAATTCACATTGATAAGGCTCTGTATTGGCAGTACCCGCCGTTCTTCTTTTCGCTGATGACCCCGCTAGCCTTGTTTCCGATTGCTCTCGCCTTCCTGCTGTGGACCGCCTTATCTCTTACTGTGGGTCTGGCCGCTATCCTCCTGCTCCTGAAGGCACGTCGGTGTTTCAGCAGGCTAGATGTCGCCTTGTTTTGTCTGGGAGTTCTGGCCAGCTTACCGAGCTGGATGACGCTGAGAATGGGCCATCTGGCTTATTTCATGCTTGGCTTGTTTGCACTGTTCTACTGGTCCTGGGTGACCAGGCGCGACCTCCCTGGCGGGGTAGCGCTGGCCATGTGCTCGATCAAGCCGCAGTATCTAATCTTCTTGCTGCTGCCCACGCTAGCCGCATGCCGCTGGAAGCTAATCGCTTGCGCCCTGGTCGCTGAGCTGATTTTGATCATCCTGGCCTGGGCCACAGTTGGCTTTGAGAATGTGATCGGCTACCCAAACGTGCTTTTTCATGTAGAGACAAGCGCAACTGTCCATGGTGTCAACCCGGAGCAGATGATCAGCCTGCGAGCTTGCCTGAGTCAGATCTTGCCTCAAACGGTGGCCCTGCCGGTAAGCCTGGTCGTCTGCTTCGCCTGTTTGATTGCGCTTTTCTTGGCCTGGCGGCTGGCGATTCGACGACAGGGACAGGCGATTCCCTGGGCCATGGCCCTGACTGTCACGGCTGGCCTCCTGGTCAGCCCGCACACCCATTTTTACGATTGCTTGCTCCTGGCCCTCCCGGCAGCGCTAACCCTGCCCAACTTAAACATCTGGCAGGCTCTGGAGGAGCCCGACGCAGCCTTTAGAACCTGGTGCCTTACGCTTCTCATTTATCCGCTGATCGGAGTATTCCTTTTCGCCGCCTGGGAGTTTATCCCCGGAGCAATCCACCAGCCGCTGCCGACAATGATAGTCAACCTGATTCTCCTGATCTCGGCTATCTTGTGTTTTCGCAGCAGCCTGCTGAACCCGGCCACCGCTTCCCAGGAGATCCAGTCGCTTTCCTCTTGCTAACCGTCCCGGCGGCCCTTACGTTCCACCCACCAGGCAAGCGTGAGCTTGAGCCCCTCAGCAAGCTGGACTGTAGGCTGCCAGCCCAGCATCTCCTGTACTTTGTCCAGGCTGGCACAATGGCACATGACCTCCGGATTCCGGTAAGGAAGCTGGCCAAGGCCTAGATCCTCGTGATAGTCACACAGATCTGCCACCATCTTTGCCGCGTCCTTTACCTGGTGCTGGCGACCTAAGCCAACATTGAAAACCTCGCCCGAAAGGTCCGGGCGAAGCCCGCAGGACAACAAGGCTGCGATCACGTCAGCGATGTAGACAAAATCACGACTTTGATCGCCTGGACTCAGTTTGGCTGGACGTCCCCAGAGATACGAGGCGAACAGTTGCGGGATGAGCATGCTCCCTTCCTGACCGGGTCCGTAGACAACCATCAGCCTGAGGACTGTAGCCGAGAGCAGGCGGCTGCGAGCAGCCGCCATGAAAAACTGGGTAGCGGCAATTTTTGCTGCCGAGTAGGCAGAGATCGGCCTTTCTGGTTGACCCTCCTGAAAAGGAGTCGGCCCGTCCCCATATTCCTCCGAGCTTCCAATATGCACCATATGCGGTATCTTATGGCGCATGGCTGCAACGGCCACGTTGACCGCCCCACCAAGGGTGGTTTCGTACTGTTCGACGAATGCTTCCGGCGTCCTCCCGCCACCAGGCTTTCCGGCAAGATGAAAGATCACGTCCGGCTTGATCTGGCGAACAGCGAGGTCTACCGAATCGCCTTCCCGCACATCGAGGTCCCTGAACTCGATCCCGGACAGCTGCGGCTCCAAATTAAGCGCCGGCTCGGGCTGAGCTGTGCTTGCCCGAGCAGCTCGGCGGCAAGCGCAGACCTGCGCCCCGGATCGCCAGAGCGCTTCGCACAGGTGCTTTCCGATGAATCCGCTGGCGCCGGTAACAAGCACTGTCTTTTGCCTGTAAGAATCCAACGCTTCAGACCCGGTGCTCGGCTAACTCTTCCGCTTGCCCGGCCGACTGCCGGGCCAGGTTGACCCTGTACCATTCAATTGTCTCGGCAAGTCCACGCTTAAGATCATACTCGGGACTCCAGCCGATCCGGCTGCGAATCTTTGCCGAGCTGAGGTACTGCCTGCCGATCTCGAGCGAGGATCGAGCTTCAATGATCGGTTTGAGGTCGGTGCGTGCCAACAGCTCGAGAATCTCCTGTACGATCTCCAGAACGGACACAGGGGTCTCGTTGCTTATGTTGAAGGCTTCTCCGTGAGTCGAGCTGTCCTCGAACATGCGCTCCGACAGCTTCAGAAAAGCGCCGACAGCATCCTTCACATAAAGGTAGTCACGAACCGGCGTACCATCGCTGCGGATAATTGGGCGTTCACCGCGCAGCACATGCATTATGGTCCCGGGCACAATCCGGCTCCAGTTTAGATCGCCCGCACCGTACAGATTGCCACAGCGCGTGACACAGACAGGCAGATTGTAGGAGTAATAGTACGAGCGAGCGATAAGATCCGCGCAGCTCTTTGAGACATCGTAGGGAAACCGGCCCTGCATCGGTGCATCTTCGCGATAGGGAAGGTTATCCTGATCCCCATAGGCCTTATCGCTCGAGGCCACAATAATCCCCTGAAGGAGCGGGGAGTTGCTGCGCAAGGTCCGTGCCGCCTCGAGGATGTTCCAGGTGCCCTGAATGTTGGAACGAAAGGTGGAAAGAGGATTGCGTGCTGCCGGCCCGACAACTGCCTGGGCCGCCAGGTGATAGATGAATTCGATGTCGAATTCGTTGAGAACGCGTAGGACCAGCTCAAAATCGGCGATGTCGCCGCTTACCAGATCAATCTTCCCGGTCAGCTCACGGATGCGCGACCCGGCACGCTGTTCTCGGTCGAGCCCGACCACCGCGGCACCGCTCTGGATGAGAGCCTCACAGAGCCAGGCGCCCAGCAGCCCGTTGCATCCGGTTACCAGCACCTTGCGCCCGCCAATCATCTCTGCCTCCCGTACTGCCGCTCGGCTTGCCCAATCATCTGACTATTCCCAGCTAATCCAGGGCGACTTTCCGGATGCCCAGAGCTGATTCAACTGCACCAGATCGCGCAACGTGTCGACGCATTGCCAGAAACCCTTGTGGTGGTACACCATCAGCTCTCCATCGGCAGCCATCTTCTGGAGCGGCTCACGTTCAAAGCTGCAAGCCGGATCGGCGCTCACGTACTGGAAAAGCCGCCGGTCGAAGACAAAAAAGCCGCCGTTAATGGCGCCGCTGCTGACCTGCGGCTTCTCGCTGAACACGGTCACCTGTGCGCCATCGACCAGCAGCTCACCAAAGCGCGATGGTGGAGAGACGCCGGTCACGGTGCCGATCTTTCCATGAGAGCGGTGGAACTCCACAAGCTTTCCGAGATCCACGTCCGAGACTCCGTCACCGTAGGTAAGCATGATCAGGTCGCAGTCCTTTGCATACTTCTCAACCTGTTTGATGCGGCTGCCGGTTTCGTTGTTGAGACCGGTATTGGCTAGCGTTACCGTCCAGCCATATTCATCGCGCTGATCGTGTAAGGTTACGCTCTCCCGAAACCCCAGGGTAATCGTGAAGTCGCCTGCCAGATAGTCGAAGTTGAGAAAGTAGCTTTTGATAACCTCGCCCTTGTAGCCGAGGCAGACGACAAAGTCCTTGAAGCCACGCTGGGCATAGTGCTTCATGATGTGCCAGATCAGTGGGCGTCCGCCAACCTCAACCATCGGCTTTGGCCGGTACTCCGTCTCTTCGCGGAGCCGCATCCCCTGCCCTCCGGCCAAAATGATCACTTTAGCTCTTGGCATTGCGAAATTCCCACATGTTCCTCAGGAACTCGACTAGTGTAGCAAGCCGCACATTTGACGCCCCTTTCTGCCTCTGCTTGAAGACAGCAGGAATCTCCTGCATTGACAAGCCGAGCCTTTGCGCCTGAATCATCAGCTCGGCATCCAGGAACCAGTCTGTTGCCGTCAGGTTCAAACGCTCAAATGCGCTGCGGCGAAAGACCTTGGGCTTGCCGTTGATGTCAGTTGACCGCCCACCGAACATCAGGCGAAAGAGAAGATTGAAGAGACTGCTCACCACCAGCCGCTGCCAGCCATCCTGCCTGACCGTTCGGCTGACCTTTACCAGGTCGTAGCTCCCGGCACAGGCAGCAGCAAAGATCTTAGCTACATCTTGCGAGTCAATCTGCTCATCGCCATCCGTGTAGCCCACATACTCTCCCCTGGCTTGCGAGAGCCCGGCCAGAAGACCACCGCCATAGCCCTGATTCTCACGCATGGTCACCAGGGTGATCTCCCTGAACTCGGAAGCCAGATTTTGAGCGATCGCCGGGGTCCGATCTTGAGGCCCGTTCAGGACCAGGATCAGCTCAAACTGCTGGTCGATGAACTGCTGCCTGAACGCCGAGATTAAATGGCGTGTGAGCGGCTCAACGTTTCCCTCCTCGTTGTAAAGGGTGACCACGGCTGAGAAGAGCATGTGCCCGGAGTTGCCAACCTTAACGGAGTCGATCGGGAGCTTTGCGTGTATAGCGCTCATTATCTTGGACCGGGGTATCGAAGCAACGCCCAGTAAGATATTGTAAGCGCTCGCATCTCCTAGATCGGGGCAAAGTTCGTGCCTGTACCACGTGTCTTCATCACCAACAAGGTTCAGCCCGAAATAGTTGAGCTCCTGTCCGGTGCCGCGCAGGTTGAGGAGCACAGGCAGGGGAGGCTCCTGGAGCCGGGTGAGCTCATTGCCCGCTTGCAGGGTCAGGATGCGGTTATCTCCTACCTGACCGAGCAGTTTGGAGAGGAGGTCCTGGCCGCTTGCCCCGACATCAAGCTGATCGCCAATGTGGCGGTTGGCTACGACAACGTGGATGTAAAAGCGGCATCAAGCCGCAGTATCCTGGTGACCAATACGCCGGGGGTGCTCGACGAGACCACCGCTGACCTGGCATTTGGACTGTTAATTGCCACCGCCAGGCGTCTTCCCGAGGCAGATCAGTTTGTGCGGACCGGGCTCTGGCAACGCTGGGATCCGGGACTGATGTTAGGTGTGGATGTCCACGGCAAAACCCTGGGAGTCGTCGGCTTCGGACGCATCGGTCGTGCCGTGGCCCGACGCGCCAACGGCTTCCGCATGAAGGTCCTCTATTGCCGGCGGTCACCGGCTGCCGCGCCTTCATCTCAGGCTGACCTGGAATCTGGCGCACAGCTCGTCACACTCGATCAGCTCTTAGAAGCATCCGATTTCATTAGCTTGCATTGCCCGTTGAACCAGGAGACGCACCACCTGTTTAGCAGGCGCGAGCTGTCGATGGTCAAACCAGGCTGCATCTTGATCAATACAGCCCGCGGCTCGGTGGTCGACCAGCAGGCACTTATCGAAGCGCTCCAGCAAGGCCGGCTGCGGGGGGCCGGTCTGGACGTCTTCGAAGACGAGCCACACGTCCCGCCAGAGCTGGCGGCCATGAGCCAGGTTGTTCTGGCCCCACACATCGGCAGTGCTTCCCTGGAAACCCGCGCGGCCATGGCCAGGCTGGCGGCAACCGGGCTGATTAGCGCCTTCTCTGGCACGCTTCCTGAGAATGCGGTGAATCCAGAAGTCTGGGAAGGTTTCCGCAGAAGAGCGGGGCTGACTGACAGCAATCCTGCCGGCGATTAGCGCTGGTATCAAATGCAGTATCCGGTGATCTAGTTCAAATCACAGGGTCTGGATGACCAGGTCGGCCTAAGATCTGGCTTGGGAAGCGGACTGGTACTTCAAGTAGAGAATGAGCATGCCGATCACTGCCACCACGAGGCTGAGGGCGCTGACTATGATTGGCGCCGGCATGCCGAACATGAAGATGCTATCGGTACGCAGCGGCTCGATCAGAAGCCGGCCCACAGAGTAGCTTGCCAGGTAAAGCAGGAAGCACATGCCCGGGAACGGCTTGAGCTTGTCCGCCACCACAAAATACAAAACAGCAAAAACAGTCAGATCCCAGATCGATTCGTAGAGAAAGGTGGGGTGGAAATAATCCACATTCTCGTAGCTCGCCGGCCGGGCCTCCGGCGGAATGAAGAGCTTGAGCGGGAAGTCCGGAGGCACCGGTCTGCCAAAAGCTTCCGAGTTAAAGAAATTTCCCCAGCGTCCGATTGCCTGCCCGAGTGCGGTGACGACGCCGCCGATGTCCCAGCAGGTCAGCAACGGCATCCTGTTCATCCGGCAGTAAATTGACCCGGCAACTAGCCCGCCGATGACGCCACCGTGAATGGAGCCGCCCCCCTTCCAGATGGCGATGATCTCCTCCGGATGAACGGAAAAATAATCCCAGCTCAAGGCTACGAAGTAGAGGCGGGCGCCCAGTATGCCTCCGATGAAGGCGACGAGCGCCATGTTGACTACCCGGTCGGGGTCTAAACCCCAGCGCCTGGCCAGCCTGGATGCCGCATGGGCTGCCGAGAGGAAGCCGAGCGCAATCATCAGGCCGTACCAGCGAATGGTAAGCGGTCCCAGCTTGACTAGTATTGCCCCGGGCGACTGAAACATAACGACCAATTTACCACCGAGGGAGCCCCGAACCAGCGTAGGGCCCCTCGATCCTGACAATTGTTTCAGCCATGGCCATTGCTTGAGCGATTAAGCGGAAGGCCGGCTCAATCTCAAGCTAGGGAAACTGGCCACCGTAGGGATCTTTTGGCGCTTTGTGCTTTTCCTGCGCCCCGTTTGCCGGCATATTCGGGTCATGCTTCTCGTCGTGCGGATCCTCGTCCTCGACACCAGGGCCGTGTGGATTTGGTCCATGCGGGTTTGCTCCCTTCGGGCTGTCGGGAAGGTCGGCAAGGAGCAACGGCGACCCGCCCGCCCCGGTAGACAGGGCCAGGTGCGCACCTCCCTTCGACATGGTCAGGCAGGGATTCCAGCAAGCTACAGAGAGAATCGTCAAGGCAACAACTGGATTAATCATGAGGAGCTCCAAAATTATCGGTCAGCACCGATCCTCGTACCCGGTCCGGAACGAAGTCAAGTTAAAATGTAACGACCTGCCGAAGTTTGGGGCGGATCAAGGAGGTAGGCCATGGCCCGGACGAGATCTCGCTTTGTCTGTCAGGAGTGCGGATTTCAAACCACACGGTACCTGGGGCGCTGCACTGAGTGCAATTCCTGGAACTCTCTGGTGGAAGAGCCGATGGTCGACGAGTCTACCCCGCCCAGGGCCCGGGCGCTTTCCCGGGCCTCGGCAGCCGGCCCCGGTCCTTTGCTGCTGGATGATCTAGAGAGCGATCAAAATCAGCGCACTGCCAGCGGACTTGCCGGCGTTGATGATGTCCTTGGTGGCGGGCTGGTACCGGGCGCTGTCATACTGCTGGCTGGTGATCCAGGAGTTGGCAAGTCCACCCTCCTTTTGCAGATTTCAGAGATCATCGGTCAGGCCCAGCGCATTCTTTATATAGCCGGCGAGGAGTCCGCACAGCAGGTCAAGCTGAGAGCCCAGCGGCTCGGCTTAACCAGCAGCGGCATCCTGGTCGCTGCCCTACAGGATGTGGAGACGATCCAGGCTCACATTGCTCAAAGCGGCGCCCAGGTACTGATTGTTGACAGCATTCAGTCAGTATTCACGCCCGCCCTCACGAGCGCACCGGGCACCGTCAGTCAGGTGCGGGAGAGCGCTGGGGCGCTTATTGCCACAGCCAAAGCCGGGGGGATTGCCACCATCCTTGTCGGTCACGTGACCAAGGACGGCTCCATCGCTGGACCGAGGGTTTTAGAGCACATGGTCGATGTAGTCCTGCATTTTGAGGGTGACCGCTCCCGCCAATTGAGAATCCTGCGGGCCGTCAAGAATCGCTACGGCTCCACCCATGAAGTCGGTGTGTTTACGATGACCGACAAGGGGCTCAAAGAGGTCGACAATCCGAGCTCTCTCTTCCTCGGCGACAGGTTGACCAAGCTAGATCACGAGAGGGCACCATCAGGAACGGCGGTAATTGCCGGGGCGGAGGGCAGCAAGTCGCTCTTGCTGGAGGTGCAGGCGCTGGTCGGAACCAGCCCATACCCGAACCCCCGGCGCGTGGTTAACGGCTGGGACCTGAACCGGCTTCTGCAAATCCTCGCTGTCCTGGAAAAGAAGGCAGGATTGCCAATCTCACGTAATGACGTGTATGTGAACATCGCAGGCGGTTTCGAGTTCAGCGATCCGGCAGGAGACCTGGGCGTAAGCGTGGCCGTGGCCACGTCCTGCCTTGATCGATCGGTCGACCCCAGGCTTGTTTTAATTGGCGAGATTGGCCTGACCGGCGAGGTCAGGCCGGTTGGCTCCCTCGAGCGCCGTGTCAAGGAAGCCTCGCGCCTGGGCTTCCGCCGTGCGCTTGTGCCCAAGAGCAACTTGCCGCTTTCTACTCGGCTCGATCACCTGGAGCTGGTCGGCATAGAATACCTATTGGAAGCTCTGGAGTTGGTCATGCCCGGCCAGAAATTTGCCAGCGGAGGCCAGGCGGCTGGGCTGGCGCCAGAGCCCGCGGGCAACCTGGAGCTGGGCTTCAGCCGCATCGGCGCATAGGTATTCGGGTTGTGCAGCATGGAGTTGTCAATACTTGGTGGCCGCCAGCTTGTAGGCTGTCGCCCTGGGTAGAGGAAAAGCGGCTGTACTTGCGGAGGACCGGAAGGTGAAAGCCTGCTCTCCCCCTGAAGAGCTACAACGCCAGCTCGCCTCGCTGGCGGACGGCCCTGGCGTCTACCTGTTCAAGAACGTTGATAAAGAGGTGATCTACATCGGCAAAGCGTTGAGCCTGCGTAATCGGGTTCGCTCCTACTGGAACACCACCTCCTGGCGAGAGCGACCCAAATTGGCCGTGATGATCCCCAAGGTAAGCCAGGTTGAGACAATCCTCACCAACTCGGAGAAGGAGGCTTTGATTCTCGAGGCTACGCTGGTTCGGCAGCACATGCCCCGCTACAACGTGCATCTCAAGGACGACAAGCGCTATCCCTGGCTGGCCATCACTTACGATGAGTCATTCCCGCGCCTGGTCATGGTGCGGGACCCACTGCGATTGCGCAAGGAAAGCCCGAAGGCAAAGGTCTTCGGGCCTTACGTGGAGGCCGGGGCGATGTGGGAGACGGTGCGCGTTCTGCGTAAGGTATTTCCCATGCGCCAGCGCAAGAGACCGTTGTTCAAGGACCGGCCCTGCATGAACTATTACATCGGGCTGTGTATGGGTCCCTGCCAGAACCTTGTTCAGGAGCCGGTCTACGATCGCCTGGTCGCCCAGGTGGAGATGTTCCTGGCCGGTCGCCAGAACGAGGTTGTAGCCCAGCTCAGGAAGGAGATGGAGGACGCCGCCGGGCGTCTTGAGTTTGAACTGGCAGCAAAAATCCGCGACCGGCTCATGGCCCTCGAAAAGATCATAGAAAGACAACAGGTCTTCTTCGAGGATGCCCGGATCAGCTACGACGTGGTCGCCGGATACCATATCGACAGGCTGGCGGCCATCTGCCTCCTGCGCATAAGGGAGGGCAAACTTATCTCTTCGGAGACCTTCGCTCTTCCGCTCGTTGAGAAAACCAGCCCGCTTGAGGCTTTTGAAAGCTTTGTTGATCAGTACTACACCAGCTGCGAGGATGTGAACCTGCCAGCCGAGCTGATCCTGCAGCAGGAGCCCGAGGACATCGAGGTCCTCCGCGAGCTCCTCGACACCAGGACAGGGCATGCGGTCAAGATCGCTGTCCCCCGACGCGGTACGAAGCTGGGACTGGTCGAGCTGGCAGCCAAGAATGCAAGGATGGCCCTGGAGAAAAGGGTTCAGGAGGAATCCAGCGAAAGTCAGAAGCTCACCGCTATCGTTCTGCGCCTTCAACATGAGCTGGCCCTGAAGGCACCACCGAGGCGAATCGAGTGCTTTGACATCTCAAATATCCAGGGCACAGACAACGTTGCCAGCCTGGTCGTTTTCGAGAATGCGCAACCGAAGAAGTCGGAGTATCGACAGTTCAAGGTAAAGGGCGTGGAAGGTCAGGCTAACGATTTTGCCTCCATGAGGGAGGTGGTCGGGCGTCGCTATCGGCGATTGCTTGAAGAGCTGAAGCCGCTGCCAGACCTGATCGTCATCGATGGCGGCAAGGGCCAGTTGAATGCCGCACTGGCAGCGCTCAGTGAGCTCAAGCTGGATGGTCCGGATATCATCGGCCTGGCTAAGAAGCAGGAGGAGGTCTACGTGCCGGGACGCCAGGAGCCGCTGCTGCTACCGCGTCGCAGTGAAGCATTGCACCTGCTGCAGCGGGCCCGCGATGAAGCACACCGCTTCGCACTCACCTTGCATCGCAAGTTGAGGGCCAAACGCTCGCTCGTCTCCGAGCTGGACGGCATGCCTGGTCTGGGCAAGGCACGCCGCAAACGGCTCATCGATCACTTTGGCTCTGTCGACCAGATCAAGCAGGCAACCCTGGAGGAGCTCAAGGCTGTACCCGGAGTGCCTGCCAGCCTGGCAGAGGCAATTTACGCCTCTTATCACGGGCAGGCCGAGGCCTCATGACCGGCGGCGAGGCCCTGGTTTGAGCGACTGGCCCGGAAGCAGCCATGATCAAACCTTGCCGAGACAACAGGTTCGATCAAGGAAGATTTGCTAATGTATGGGGGTGAAGTAGAGGGTAGTTATGTTGGACTTCTTTCGCAGGCACCATAAAGCTGTTATCTGGGTGATGATTCTAAGCTTCTTGCTCACCCTCATCCCGTCAGTCTTCTTCTTCGTTCGCTAATGCTCGGTCGCTGGGCAACCTGGGGAGACCGGCAAGTCTGCTTGCTGGTCATGCTCACCTACCTTGCGCTGGCGCTTATACTGGATGCCCCGTTTCTGTTCGCCAACAAATGCCTGTACCTGGCGGATCTCACCTACAACGTCGAACCTGTTGTCAGGTTCGCACGTGAAGAATGGCAGCGTGCAGGCTACCTGCCGCTCTGGAACCCGTTTGTGCTTTGTGGGGCACCACAGATCCAGATCCTCTGGCCGATTGCTTACATGCCGTGCTACCTCGGACTGTTGGTGCCGTTCGGGCAGGCGATCGGGCTAATCTTGCTCATCCACCAGATGATTGCCGGGGTGGGCGGTTATCTCTGGCAATACCTGGGTTCCCGGGCGGCTGAGCCGGCAGGACCGGTTATGCCAGCGTTCCTGTTTGGTCTTGCTTACATGCTTTCCGGTTACATGGTGGGCAGCTCACTCAATCTGCTCCTGGCGGCCACGGCCGCCTGGATTCCGCTGGGGCTTCTACTCCTGGACCGTATGCGGCTCAGACCCCGCCTGTGGTGCCTGGGCGCGCTTGGCTTTCTCTTGGGCCAGCAGGTAACTGCCGGGCGTCCCGAGCTGGTGGCTGTCTCGGTACTGCTGTATGTCTCCTACTTTCTCAACAGCTGGTGGCAATCCCGCAGGGGGTTCTCCTTCGCCTCCGGCAGATCCTCGGCTGTCGCCGCACTTTTTCTGGCTCTCGGGCTCGGTCTCGGCTTTACGTTCGCGGCGGTCGACCTCGTCCCGATGCTCGAGCTGGTAAAAGAGGCGCCCTCAGCCGGCTCTTTGGTTACGCTGGGCGCCACCTTCTGGAGCGCGGGCTGGTACGAATTCCTCGAGATGCTCTTAAGTCAGCCGTTTGGGCTTTTGGACATGTCCACATATCACCTCTACCCGACCCACCCCGGCGACATGCCCTACATCACCAGCCTTTATCTTGGTGCTCCGCTCCTGACCTTAGCTGTCTTCGGGTTTCTCAGGCAGAGATGGAAGGAACGCTGGTTCTGGCTTACGGTGGCAGTGCTTTCAGCGCTCGTCAGCGCCGGTCTCTTTGGTGCGCTCCTGCCCTGGCTCGCCCAGCGGCTTCCCGACCTGCTCATATTTCGTTTTCCGGTGAAAGTCTCTATCTTTCTTCTTCTTGCTCTGGCTGTTGCTGCCGCTCAAGGTTGGAGAGCGCTGACCGGCAGTGAGGTGCCCGAGCGGCTGATTCGCTCGTTTTCCGTGCTCTGGCTCATCGTTGCTGGCCTGGGCGCAGCCCTTTCCCTGCTGCCCGATGCGTCGCTTGTGAGCTTGTTCAGATCGACAGGGCTGGCGCTGGCCACCGAAAGAGACAGTTTGGCGCTCCGGCAGCTCGGATATGAGCTTCTCGTGGCAGGGCTTCTTGGATTTCTATCGCTGAGTGCCTTTTTACCGCAGCTGCTCAAGCGCGCCAGACCAGGGTTCCGAAACGCGCTCTGGATATCGATAGTCAGCGTCTCCCTGATGCTGAATGGTGCGCGCCAGCTATGGCAGACAGTGGATGCGAGCTTCTTTGAGCCGCAGACGGAGCTTGCCGGCTGGCTGATCAAGAGAGCGGGGAAGCCGGCATCAGAATTTCGCGTGCTCTCGCTGATCGGCGATCCGATGCTTGCACCGTACGCGGTGATTAGCCGTGCGCGCAGGGAGATGGACCAGGCCTTCATGCAGCATGCACGCCAGGTTCTGCGGCCAAACACCAACATCGACTGTGGGATCCGACTTACCAACGGGGTTTCGGTAATTCCATCCTGGAACTCCTACTTCCTCTCTACAGGACTGTTGCCGCGCTCCAGCTTGAGGCCGGACCAGGGGCATCCTGCCGGCAAGTCCGATCTGCCGCTCTTGCGCTGGTGCCAGGCAACGAGCACGCGCTTTGTGCTGACCCCGCAAAGAGAGATTGCCAAAGACGCATCTGAAGCAAGAGCGGTACCACAACTCGATGCTCACCTGTTCAAGCTGATCAGGGAGGATCCCTCACTCAACTTGCGAGTCTATGAGGTAGACAACGCCAGACCACGCTTTTCAATCAGCGGCAGCTACAAGATTACACCGGACCGGACAACCGCGCTGACCATGATCAACCGGGCCGACAGATCTGGCTACGACCCGAATCGTCAGGTGCTAGTCACCGACCTCGATCCGGCTCACGGCCCGGCCTTGCCCGAACCGGAAGTGACAGAGCCGGTCGGACAAGAGCCGGCGGGGGCAAACTGTGGTTGGGCCCGCCTTGTTTCCGACCGGGTAACGGCACTGATCGTCGAGGCGAACGTCCGTAAACCGGCCTTTCTGGTTGTCACCGACAGCTTCTATCCAGGCTGGGAAGCCAGTGACAACCAAGCCACAACCAAGCTTTTTCTGGCAGATGGGCTCAATCGAGCCGTCTTTCTCCGACCCGGCAAGCATCAGGTGGTCTTTACCGGTAAGGCAAGATCGCTGTTCGCGGGAGAAGTTATCAGCAAGCTAATGCTAGTGATATTTTTCGCATTGATGGCGACAGCATTCTGGCGACAGCTCAGGTAGCTGCTGGTGGACGATTGACCACCTCTTGGCGTAACGATCGGCTGCAGATTAACGACTTTTATTCCCCGATCCGGAAACGCATCAGCGCTGCCCACGTCTTTACGGCCTGGAGTCTAGCCAGATAGAGTTGGCTCACCCTTATGTTCCTTTAACCAGGTCACACGGGGAGTTAAGAACAGGCGGTGAAGAGGGAATACAATGTTTGGAATCAGCGACTCTGCCGCGCGTGTGTGGCTTGGTCTATGAGATTACCGGCCATGAGCTCAAACCGTTGGGGCACACGGTTCAAGCCAGGAGACATGTCGAGTTATGACTGACAGCAAACCGGTCAATCGAGAAGAGGCTTTCCGGAGCGAGGCCGAGAATTATCTCAAGAGCTTCAAGGAGAAACTCTCCGAGTTGGCAAGCAGGAAAGAGCGCCAAGAGGCTGCCAAGCAGTTCCGGCAGGAAACCGCGCATCGGCAGGCAGAGACTTTCCTTGGCGATCTGTCGGACAGAGCCAACTTTCGGGATTCCGTGCGGGCACGCGGTGAGGAAGAGAAGAAGAATCAGGAGCAATGGTTGAAGAGACAGGCCAGAGCCTACAAAGAACGGCTCAGACGTTACCTCAAACCAGAAGTGCCGGTTGACCGGAGCGATGACAGCGAGGACAATTCCCCGGTGGCTGAAGATTCGGCCAAATCATGAGATAAGGCTCAATGACCGGCAGCAAGCTCTCTCAAACGCCACTGGCGGATCGCATGCGCCCGACCAGCTTGGACCAGTTCGTCGGACAGGAAAAGCTCCTGGCCGAAAACGGCGTCCTGCGACAGATGGTCGAGAGCGACCAGTTGACCTCGTTCATTCTCTGGGGCCCGCCTGGCACCGGCAAGACTACGCTGGCGCGCATCATCGCTCATAAGACAAACAGCAAGTGGATCTCCTTCTCAGCAGTCACCGCAGGCATCAAGGAGATCAAGGCTGTGATGGCTGAGGCCGAGGCCTTCTTCAAATTCGAGGGCAGGCGCACCATACTTTTCGTCGATGAGATTCATCGATTCAATAAGGCACAACAGGACGCTTTTCTTCCCTATGTTGAAAGCGGCACAATTCTCCTTGTCGGTGCGACCACGGAGAATCCCTCTTTCGAGGTGAATTCAGCGCTTCTGTCCAGGCTCAGGGTCTTCGTGCTCGAGGAGCTGACCCTCGATCACCTCCAGCTTATCCTGAGACGAGCGCTCGCCGACCGCGAGCACGGACTGGGACAGGAGGCGCTTGCTGCCGATGAGGAAATGCTCAAGTTACTGGCTGTCTATGCCTCCGGTGACGCCCGCACTGCCCTGAACAGCCTTGAGCTGGCTGCCATGCTGGCCAAACGCCAGGGCCGAAGGGAGATGAACGAAGACGACATCAAACAGGCCGTTCAGCAAGCGGTGCTCAAGTATGACAAGAGCGGCGAGAACCACTTCAATCTAATCTCGGCTTTGCACAAATCCATGCGCAACTCGGATGTCGACGCCAGCCTCTACTGGCTGGCCCGAATGCTGGAGGCTGGCGAGGATCCTTTATATGTTGCCCGCCGTCTAGTGCGGTTTGCCTCCGAGGATGTCGGGCTGGCTGCCCCGCAAGCTCTGCCGCAGGCGGTAGCAGCGATGCAGGCTGTGGAGCTCATCGGTATGCCGGAAGCGAAGCTGGCACTTTCCCAGGCTGTCGTCTATATGGCGCTCGCTCCCAAGTCAAACGCGGTTTACAAGGCCTATCTTGCCGCTCAGGAAGATGCCCTGACCACGATTCAACACCCTGTTCCTCTGCATCTGAGAAACGCACCTACCGCCTTGATGAAGGAGCTTGGCTACGCCCAGGGATACAAGTACGCCCATGATTTTGCGGAGGGCCGGGCCGACATGAGCTGTCTGCCCGACGAGCTCTACGGGCGGAGGTACTACCATCCCTCCCCGAGGGGCTTCGAAGGCAAGCTGGGCAAGAGTAAGGCTGACCTGGAGTGAACCGCCGCGGTCAGCCTGCCAGCAAACAATCAGGCCATCACCTGCTCTTCTTTACGATTGGCAGTCCCCAGAAGTAGTCCTCATTTCCTTGCACGTCGCGCCCATCCCGGGTGAATGTCCATTCAGTTTTCCCGTCGCGCGATTTGTAGTGGATGTTCCCATCGCGATCGACAGTCATGTCGCCTTTCCACACTTCACCGTTGTCTTTGTTCACCCACTGGACGTTTCCAGCCTCGTCAGTTTTGCGGTCCCAGTGTCCCAACCGGCCATCTACCTGATCTAGCTGTCCTTGGTCGTCATAGTTAAACTTTCGTGTAAGCCCATCTCCGCCTGAGGCCTCCAACACCTTACCGTTTTTGTCCCAGAGAATTTTCTGACCATCGCCTCTGTCCTCATTACTCAATGACCCGTCCGCTCCTTGAACGATGTGATTGAATCCCTGGTCGTAAGACAGGTTGCCTTTAGCGTCGACATTGACGTTCTCAAAGGCAACCGTTTCCTTAGTGCCATCTGTGTGTGTAACGCTCCACTTGCCGTCCGGGCCCTTGTCGAAGACGTCGCCACTACGAGCGGTGACAGATGTAATCTCGCCCTTGTCGTTCACGTCGACAGCCACGTCGCCCCTCTTCTCAGAGTGTCCGTGAACATCTTTCTGTGTAGCTAATACCGGGCCGCCCAGACGACTGGCTTCATGGGCATCCACAGTGGCGGTCTGCTGATGACCTTCGTCGTTGACAACAAGCTTGTGTTTACCGCCCTGGACCGTAGTTCCCTCGATCTGCATCTGGGGAAGAGAAGCTGAGCTCTCCTTATTCAAGTCATCCAGGTACTTCCTGTACTCCTGGGGAGTCATCTTGCTTTTGGCGTCTTCAATATCGTGTATGACCCCGGTCAGATCATTCTTGTCCTTGCCAGCTTTCAAATCTTCAGAAGCCTTATGCGCCTCGGCTTGGATTTCCTTATCGTTCATCACTGATACTCCGTACGTAAGAGAGGATACGCTGGTCACCTTCGGCGAGTTGGGCCGATCGCATAAGAACGATACTCCCGCCCACTGGGATGAGTTGCATGGTAACACGTGCCTCTACCTTGCCACGAATTCCTGACAGCTGTCAGTGGGAAAATTACGTAGCCCAATATTAAATTGTAGAACATACTACCTCCTTAGGAAGCGCTCCTGCCGGTCTGTTCAAGCTGGCAGGATTCCCCGTCATTGATGGTCTCCTCTTCTCTGCCGCGGACGGTTTCCTCGCGGAGACCTGAGCGCGGCGCTCGCGAGGGTAAGAACAAGAGAGCACAAAGAGCAACCGCGAGCATTAGCCCGCCCCCAACTACAAAGCAGTCGGCAAACGACATCACAAAGGCTTGGCGCCGAACCATGTCGCTCAGCGCCTCAAGCGCCTGATTGCCTGCCCTTACAGGGTCTGCACCAAGTGACAAGAAGTGTCTGCTCAACATTTCCAGACGCTCACGCACCACGGCGCCACCGGGACTGATCATCGCTCCCAGCCGTAGAGAGTGGAGATGCTCCCGCCCGAGGATAAACGACCCGGAGAGCGCCACCCCGATGGATGCGCCAAGGTAACGCACCATGGTATAGAGAGAGGATGCGTTGGCCGCATCAGACTGCTTTATGAAGGCCATGACCGCAGCCGAGAGACTGACAGAGACAAGCGGTTGGGCGATGCCACGAATAATCTGCGATCCGATCAGCTGATCAATGCCGGTCAGGCTCGTCATCTGCGAGTTCATGGCAGAGCTTGAGGCATAAATCAGTGCGCCGGCGCATAACAGAACTCGGCTGCCAAAGTTTTTCAGCAGTAAAGGAATGAGCGGTACCATGAAAAATTGCGGCAAGCTACCCCACATCATTACGTGGCCAATCTGCGCCGGCGAGTAGCACTGGATCTGTTCCAAACAGACCGGCAGGACATAAACTGAGGCCACGATGTTCAAGTAGCAGATGAAGCCCAGGACGTTAGCTCTGGCAAAGTTTCCCTGAGCAAACAGCCTAAGCTCAACTAGCGGCCGTTCGACGGTAAGTTCGATTAGCAGCCAGGCAGCGAAGGCGGTTGCGGCGATTATGGACAGGCAGACAATCAGCTGAGAGCCAAACCATTCCAGGCGCGTGCCCTCCTCGAGCACCACCTCAAGGCAGCCCAGCGCTATTGCCAGGGTCAGGATGCCGCACCAGTCACCGGCCTTGAGGAGATCAAGCCGGACCGACTTCACGGGAAGCCCCCACCAGACAGCAAGCGACATGAGGATGCCTGGCACTACGTTCAGGTAGAAGATATACTGCCATCCAAGGTTTTCGGTCAGCCATCCACCCAGAGTTGGACCAAGCGTTGGCGCAATGCTGCTGACCGAGCCATATATAGCAAAGCCAATTGCCCGTTTTTCCACCGGCAGCTCGGTGAGAATAACGGCCAGAGCCATCGGGATGAGCGCCCCACCGGTCAAACCCTGTAGCGTTCGCAGGATAATTATTGAATTCAGGTCGCGAGCGAAGGCACAAAACACGGAAAGCACAGCAAAGAGAATCCCGCTGACCAGCATGTAGCGCCTTGCAGAGAAAACCTGCCCAAACCAGGGGCTGAGAGGGGTAATGATGAGCTCGGCAATGCGGTAGCTTGTAGACATCCATGAGGCTTCCTGCATCGAGGCCGAGAGCGCGCCCTGAATAACCTTCAGGGACGCATTGGTGACGTTGGAATCAAGAGCAGCCATGAAAGCGCATAGACAAGCGCCAAAGATGCCTATCCAGGTGCGGAAGGAGACCATCAGCTAGCTCATTTGACCTTGACGCTGATCACTGCCGACATGCCGGGATTGACGCGCGCTTCCCAGCCACGCAAACTCGCCCGCTCGAACACGATCTTGACCGGTATCCTCTGGACAATCTTGGTGAAATTGCCGGTGGCGTTGTCCGTAGGCAAAAGAGCAAACTCCGCACCAGAGGCTGGCGAGAGGCTGTCTATGTACCCCTGGAACTTCCTTCCCGGGCGGGCATCAAGAACGATTTCCGCTGGTTGCCCTGGCTGCATGAACCTTACCTGAGTCTCCTTGAAATTGGCCACCACCCAGGGGCCTTCTTCGACAATGGACATAAGCTGCTGGCCAAGCTGAAGGCGCTGGCCGACCTCTACGATTCTGTTGCCAATGCGGCCGTTGTTGGTTGCTTTGACGGTGCACAAAGAGAGACGCACCCTAGCGTCCGCCACTGACGCATTACAGCGCTCGACCGCGGCAAGCGAGCTCTGGTACTTGGCTGTGTCTACAGTCAACCCGGCAGCGGTAGCTCGCGATCTATCCATCTGGCCCTGGGAGCTCACGATTTCCCCTTCCAGTTTTTGCACACTTTCCAGGGCTGAGTTCAAGTTCTCCTTCTCTTCTTCTACCTTCCTCACAGCAGCCTGCTCGGCTGCCAGGTCTTCGTCGTGGTAAGCAGTCCAGCGGTCAACGTCTTGCTGTGAGAGCGCGCCCTGCTTGGCCAGCCAGGTGTAGCGCTCTAGCGTGGCCTTGGAAAATTTACCGGCTGCCTGGACCTTTCTCAGCTCTGCCTCCGCAACAGCAACATCTGTTTTGCACTTGGAGACGTTCTCCCTGGCTACCAGAAGGTTAGCGTTGGCTTGTATGGCACCACCGCTTGCGCTCTCGCTTGCGCCGCGCGCATTTAGAGAGTTCATTGATATGACCGCTTTCGCCTCCGCGGCCTCGCTTTGTGCCTGAGAAAGAGCGCTTTGGGACTCCTGGAGCGCAATCCGGTATAGCGTTGGGTCAATCAGTACCAGCCTCTCATCCTTCTTCACCATCTGGTTGTCCTCGACATACACAGCCACCACCTGGCCGTCCACCTGGGCATGCACCGGGTGGATATGGGCAACCACGTAGGCATCATCGGTCATCTCATAGGTCCGCAGGAAGTCCCAGAGGAGGTAGGCAGCGATGGCCGCAGCCGCGGTGATGATAAAGAGGACCACAATCGTTATTGGATCCAGTCTAATCCAGCGCTTAACGGCCGCTGGAGCGAGGTGCTCCTTGTCTGATTCGCTGACGGTGGCTGCCGGCCCCAGACCTTGAACGGGCTCGAAGCCCCGTTGAGCCAGATTTGTTGCTGAATTGCTGGGAAGCTGGGATTCCACGTCCGTGCTCCCTGCGCCATGACCGGTGCAGTTCCCCGACCGCTGCACGCGTTCAGATTTTGGGGTCCCCAGACTGACCGATCTTGAAAATTCGAGTCTACCTGATTGCTTGTGTGCCCAAAAATCCAAACACTTAATCAGCTATGGAAAACCCGGCCATCCATGTGCCGCAATGCCTTACAAGCAGACAAGTTGCCCCGGGACGGGACTCTCCCGTAAGGGAATATGCGACCGATCGGCATCAGCTCCCGATTCCAGCCCACCTATTCCAGCAGCACGAGCCCGCCATAATTGCCAGCCGCTGGTGTCAGCAAAAGCCGCCGGCCGTTCCCCGTAGCACGATAGGTGTCCACGCCCGGCACCCTTCCCCTGGGAAAAACCAACAAGTATTACAGATTATTGACTTTGGTAACGTTTTTCAATCAGTCCCAGACAAAACGCTGGCTGACTTCTGACGTTCGCAGAAACAGGAGTATGTCCAGGTCCTTCGCGTCGTCCAGATTTACCCCATTCGTCATAGCTCTTCAGCGCCACCGTCTTGAAAAAGGGGATTGAAGTTAGTAGAAAGCTCTCTCATTGAGTGCTTGCTGAGGAACACCTGAGCGGTGGGCAGCCCGAAAGCGCCTGAGCAGGATCAGGCAGGGAATGTACTGCCGGCCAGGGGGCTCAGGATTTCGGCCAGAGAATATGCCACCAGCGCCTCGCTTTCAGCTTCTCCAGCTCGGTCTGGCAATCGGCAAGCAGACCAGCAAGGCGGGTGTTTTCCTCCTCCATCGCCCGGAGCAGGTCGTCCAGGAAGTCCCGGTCGACCTTAAGCTTGGACAGAGCATTCAAGAGCTCCTTCTTCTCGAGCTCCGCCTGCTGGCGCTCATACTCAATCTCACGCAGGTGCCTGATCTCGGCTTCCAGTCTGGGTATCGCTTCCAGCGAGTAGGCTTGTGCCACCATGACCTGCTTGATCACAGCGTTTTCTTCGGTGACCTCCTGCAATTTCTGCAGGAGCGCTATCAGCCTGCGCTGGAGATAGGCAAGTTCGGTTGTCGCCCGCACCACCGCCTGCTGCTCCCGGAGCTTCTGGACAACCTCCAGCACCTGCCGGCGAATGCGGTGCTCGCGGGCCCGCTTCACGCGGCCGTCCTCGCCGTCGGTCATCATATCGGACGCCCACTGGAAGAGGTCTTCCAGTCCCTCTACTGCAACTGAATTTTCGTGATTAGTAAGCTGAGCAGAACCGGGATTCTCCGGCCAAAGCCGCGACTCTATCTTGTGAAGTTCCACTGGCTCCTCCTTCCTTGCGACATATGATACCGGCAACCGGTGTTTTGTACAAATGGATCTTTGCCACCGCCAGTGATGAATCTCTCATCTTTGGCTCATCCAGATCAGACCGGGCAGGCTGCGCCTGTTGCAGTGCTTCTTTGTAGCCGCCCTATCTGTGGTGGCAGATAAATATGCCAGAGTGCAGGCTTAGTTGGTAGGCCATGGTCCCGGCCAAGATCCTGAAGAGATGATAGGAACATATATGGGTGTAGGTTTCTTTAGCGCACCGGGGAATTCTGCCGGCGGCGACAATGCATGCCCAGCAGGTCATTGCAACCTGACCTTAACGACCTGTCCATCAGGCGATCTGGACTGGAGGCCGGCTTTTCCAGCCGCTTTGTTGCGGGCACGATGCCGGCACTCCCAGATCTTCAACCCTTGCTGCCAGCGCCGAGGCGATCACCATTGCCTCTTTCTGATTGATGGTGGGGGCGGGTGACCCGAGCGACCGGCGGCAAGTCAAGAAGTTCGCTCTCATCTCAAACCGTATCGGTGGGGAAAACCGGGGGGCGGTGCGTAAGAACCCCAAAGACAGCGGCACAGGTGCTCGATAGTGTAATGCCAGGCGAATCTGTCTCGCCGTTTCTTAACCAGTCCGGACACCGCCACACAGAATGAAAGCGACCCCCCAGCACATTCGAATCGATTTACAGAAGCTTGGTCTTCGTGTGGCTCTGATTACCGCGGCGCACTGCCTGCTTGCAGGTTCAAGCCTGCCAGCCAGAGCTCAATATCAGGGCGGAGAGGGAACAACCACGCTGCGCAGCCCGCTTATCCCCGGCGCACCGAGCGCTTTGCCCAATCAAGCGCCGATGGAAGGCCCGGCACCACCCACTGGCAGTGGAATGTACCCGGCGCCGGTTACACCGGGGCAAGCCGGCGGACCGTTACCGCCACCATCAGCGGTGAGCCTGCCAGCCACCAGTCCCACCGACAAGCAGCAGGTCAACCAGCAGGTGGCGCCCTACCTGACTCCACCTGCCTCAACGCCCGGTGAGGATCCGGGGATTCTGCCGGAAAATCCGAATAATGGTTTTCAGCCGCCGGCAGCCGTGGTCGATATCAACCCCCAGGGCGGCATCTCCGGTCAGGCGCCGATCCGAAAATGGGGCGGGCAGACCACCCGCGATCTAGGGCGGTACAGAACTTTTGGTTCGCAGACCACCGACTTTGGCACGCGCATAGACAACCTGCCCTCAGTTCAGCAGCATGGCATCAAGAGATCCGTTTCCGAGGACGGACCACGCCCAATCACGCCTGCCGGGCAGCTGGGGTCGGGCAACAATCGCCAGGAAAATCTGGCCGGCGCTACCTGCACCACCGATCTGCACGGCAATCGTTCCCTCTTCAAGGGCGCCAACCTGCGCTCCCGTATGACCATCGCTCCCTACTAGCCAGTTAATGAGGCTCACTGGAGGCCAGACCATGTTCACTAAATCAATCACCAGGATTGCCCTTGCAGTAGCGGTTTTTGCCGTCAGCCAGGCTGCCCATGCACAGCCCGCGTCGACCCTGCGCGATCCGCTTATTCCGGGAGCGCCAAGCGCGCCGCCCTTTGTTCCTCCGGCTGATGGACAGCCGCCGGCGATGGGCGACGGGCCTACCCCGGCGCCGGTAATTCCGGGGATGACCTCACCGTCCACACTTTTGCCCTGGATACCGGCAATTCCCGCCAACCAGATAAACAATGGCACCTCCGGCATTCCGCTACCGTTCGGACCGCCGGTCGAGATGCCGCCTGGCGTGCTGGGTCCGCTGCTCACACCGTTCATTCCGGCGCCACCATCAACTCCTGGTGCCGATCCGGGCATCTTGACCGCACCGCAGAGCTCATTTAATCCCTCGCAATTGGAAAATATCAATCCCAGTGGTGGCATCCCCGGTACCGGCGGTTTTAACACCTCAATTCCCACCGTGCGCCGGGGCGGACAGGAAACCCACCAGTGGGAGCTGCGCGGTCGCAACAGCTCGCTTATCCCGGGCATGGGCGACGGCAGCCAGGATCAGGTCACCCGCCTGGGCCCATGGGCTGGCTGGGGCGTGCCGTTCGGCGTCGCCACCGGCGACGGGCTGCGCAACAATTCGATCGACCTCGGTGGCGGACAGCGCTTCCAGGTCGGCGGTGGTCCAATCATACCGACCGGCTCGACGGTTCAGGACTTCGGCCTCAGCTCGACCAGGGATAACTTCATTCAAGGGCTCCAGGCTCAACAGTCCACTGAATTTGGACAGGGCTGGCGGAGGATTCCACAGTACAGCAGCAACACAACCGACTTTGGCTTCCCCTACACTCAGTTTGACCCGGCCAACATCACCCCCCAGAAGACCGGCCAGCGACTCCTGCCCCGTGCTGTCCTCACGAACTTCTAGCTGCGTCAAGGCACAAGGGGGGATCTTCCCATCAGCATGGGAAAACCCCCGATTCCCCTACCCCCGCCCTTCCCCTAAGATTTGCTCATCCAACCGCAGCCCGCAACCAACCCCAAGGTCATGAACACACAGAACCGAGCCAAATTTGAGAAAGCCAGCCGGCGACAAGTCGCGGTTCTTGCCCTGTCCTTGATCCTGGCAGCCGGCGGTACAGCACAAGCCTGTCTCGCTCAGGGCATGGATGCTCAAGCGCTGGGCGCAGATCAAGACTCCCTGTTGCCACCGGAAGTGGTACCGCTGGATCCAGCGGTTGCTGCCAGCATGTCTCGCAACCAGGCGCAATCGCGGGCCGCGCAAATCGCCATGCCGGACTCGTCAGCCGTCCCCGGTATGTCCGGCAGCGCTCAAGCGCAGGCGCAGATGAACGGGATGATGACAGCACAGGACTACCGCAAGGCCGCACTTAACTCGCTCATGAATCAAAGCCAGCTTGCCGCTGGCAAGGGCGGGCAAATGGGCTTCCCTGGACAGGCAAGCGGCTCGTTTGGCAACTTCAACAATCCAGCAACAGCCAGCGCTGCCCTGGGTCAGAGCCCGCTTATCCCGATCAACTCGGGATCTGATGCGCAGCTCGGTCAATCGGCATTAATCCCGCCCAGCCAGGCTTCTTCAATCCTGCAAAACGGGGTGGCCAGCAACCCTCAGTCGCAGACGCTTACCGGTGGTGTGAGAACCCAGGTGGTGCGGCATGACATTCGCCGAAGCGGCTTCTCGAACGCTTTGAGCGCCATCGGCGGCTTTGGCTCAGGGCTCTTCCTGGGCAGCATGGTCAGAAACCCGAACTCGGCTTTCGGGCTGGGGTTGATGGGGCTGACGATGACAGGTTTTGGTTCCCGCGGCATGTTCAGGTTCTAAAGATGAATATCAAGTTCACTACCCTAATAATAGCTAGCCTTCTCGCCGGATCATTTACGGCCAGTCAGCCAGCCCATGCGGGAGGCGGCGCTCGCTTCCAGTTCGCCCCTCAGAGTTGGGCCGAATCAGGAGTACGTCGCTCGGTGCAGGCAGCTCCGCCGCCGACAACTTCGGTTCGAAGCGGATCTGTTCCCAAAGGTTCCAGCTTCCTCGGCCTCAATCCGGAGATGCTAGCGAAGCCGACCCCGCAGCCGCAGATGAAGGTTGCCGCAAGTCCCAGCTTTGGACAAGCAGCCCCCCAGATTGCCGCACCGAAGAGCCAATTCAACTCGTCTTTCGGCCAGCCGGGAAATCCGAGCGCTCCGCCGGTGGTGGCTAACCTGCCGCCAGCGGTTGCTCCCCAGGCTGCCCAGGCCAAAGCCATGCAGCCAGCCAAGCCGGCTGCCCCGGCTCAGGTCATGCAACCGGCCAGGAAGCCGGTCATCGCCCACAACAACCTGCGGTCGGATAAGTCTGTGCATGCAACTCTTGCCAGCCACCCGGCCAAGAAGACCGACAGCGGCCTTGTTGCTCAGGCCGGCAAGGGCATCACAGGCTACGGACCAAATGTCGGCTACGCCCCCGGGCCGTTCTTGCCCGGCACCTACGGCGACGGCATGAGAAGCAGTGCAGACGTCCGCGGACAACTTTTGAAATAACACACTTTTCTTTCATTGGCGCTACAGGTCTATCAGTTTCAAATCAACGAACTAGGAGGTTCAACATGGTAACCAGAATCAAAGCAATCAAGCAGAAGATCACTTCTTCTTGCGCCTTCAAGGTTGCCTGCCGCATGGGTTTTCTCCTGGCCCCTCAACTCGTCCTCATGGCTATCGGTGTTTACGATCAAGTAGCACATGCCCAGGGGCTGGTGGGAGCTCCAGTAGACCCCCGCTACGGGCAGTCCAATGAAGTAGGTCAGTTGGCAGACTTCGGGTATGACACTGCCCGAGACATCTCCCGCGTTGTGACCGCGCTCTCCACCATTCCTTCCTCAATGGCAGGGATGAAGATAGCGTTCGGTCAGCGGGACGGTGGCGAAGCTGCCATGAACGTCGCCAAAGGCCTCGGTATCGGCTTCGGCGGACCAACTGCGGTCCACCTGATCGGTACCTTCGCCATCAACAACTTTGGCGGACTGGGCGGCGGTCTCTAAACCGCACCCCCTTCGGGCCGGTATCGGTCGATACCGGCCCGAATCCTTCAGGGGGATTTTCCCCACTAAAAGCCAGAACGGCTCCTGCGAACCCAAGATTTAGAGTTGGAAACAACCAGATGCTAGCCGGCAAAAACAGGCTCCAAAAGATTCTTCTTCCGCTCAAGCGCTCATCGGCCATGGATGTCCCGGGCGCAGTGTCAGCACGTACCAGTCAAACCAGCACAGCCAGTCCGAAAGCCGGTAACCGCACCAAGCGGATGCTATCGGCGCTGGTGGCCCTCTTCCTTATTCTTTCACCGTACATCTTTTGGACCGCAGCCAGCTTTGCTCAGACCAGACCGCCGCAGCCAGGCGAAGCCCTGGAGGGCGGCGGCAACGGCGACCTGAATAACGCTCCTCTTTCCGATGGTGCCAAGCAAACACAGAGCACCGCGCCCACCACTCCTTATAACGATCCCAACACAACGCTGGTCCAGCAAGCCGCCGAGCAGAACAAGAACGACGTCATTCAAAATGTCGAGGAGATGCTGAAGGGTGAGGTGGGAGCTTACAACGACACCTACCTGGGGTTGCACCAGTGGTTCAGCGATGACTGGGTAAGCAATCTCTTCTCGAACATCGGACAGCTTATCGGAAAGTGGTTGACCGAGCTGATTGACGGCTGGGTGGCCGACACCGTCCAGTTCCTCACTGCCTTTTTGAGGATCTTTGTTCTGAACCCGAATATCGCCGTTAACGGCTTGAACGGCGGTCCATTCGGCAGCGGGCAATCAAACGACGACATCTCCTGGCGCATACGCGAGTGCGCCGATTCGATTTACGCCATCGCCTGCGACCTGCTCTTGCTCCTCTTTATTCTTTGCATCTGGAAGTACTGGGCCGAGTCCGCCTGGCGTGGCGGCGGCAACCTCATGGGCTCGGTTGGTCGCCTAATCTTTACGGCCGGTTTGATGCTTGCCTGGCCGACCATCTATGCTTTCGAGATCCAGATCACCAATGAGATGATCCAGTTCATCTACTTCAACTCGGCTGATCAAGTAAGACAGCTCGATGTGGCTCTGGCTACAGCGGTGAAGGCAGGTCTGCTGGCCACGGCTGGAGGCCTGGCACAGGCGTTCGCACCGGTCATCGGTGCTGTTGCCGGTGGCGCCATTGGCGGTGGCGCCGGTGGCATGGTGCTGGGCACGGTCGGTGACGTGGTCTCCTTTGCCGGTCTGATCATCTACTTGATTCTCGGCGGCGTCCTGATTGCCGAGATCATCTACATCCTCGTTCTCAAGGCAATCCAGACTGCGCTCTTGACCGCCCAGTACATGTTTGCCCCGATATTCCTGGTCTTCTTTGCCACACCGGATACCGAGAATGTGACCTCCGGCTACGTCAAATCCTGGATCGAGGTGAGCTTGTGGACCTTCGTCTGGGTGGGTCTGCTCCGCATCCTGGTCATTCTTCTCAATTCGGACTTCAACCCCTGGGGCAAGATCGTCATGGCTGTCGGCGTTCTCCAGCTCATGATTCAGGTACCGTCTTTCCTCGCCCGCGCCCAGATCAGCCCGATGTCCGACTTCATCTCTGCCGGTCTGATCACCGGCGGCCTCTTGTCAGGCTTCAAAGCGCTCGGTGGTGTCGCAAAGGCACGTACCGGCCAGCTGTTTGATTACATGTTCAATCAGCAATACGCTGCCCGCGGCATGGAACAATCGAAAGGAGTTGATCTGGCCAGCTTGCCGGACAAGGCCGCCAATCCGGAGCTCTTGACGCAGGCGCGCGCAGCAGCCAGCGGTCAACCGTTGCCAGGCAAGCCGAACACCGGACCCAACGGTGATGCGCCGCCAGCAATGAGAACTGCTGCTGATGGCCAGGTTGCCCATGGACTGGCAACGCTGGCAGGACAGCAGCGCCAGGAGACTGACGCAGAGCGGCAAGCGCGCGAGCAGCGCGAGCGGCAAGCCGAGATGGAGCGCCGGGCGACGCTCGCGCAACAGGCCAACTTGGCCTACCAGCAGGCCAATCCAGGCGTCACCCCGCCTGCGGCAACCCAGCCGGCAGCACCGGTCTTAAATGCGGCACGTGGCCCGGGTATGGGCAATGTAGCCGCCGGTGCGGCCATGTTCGGCACTGTCGGTGCAATGGCCGGAGTCATGGCCAATCAGAATCAAGGTTACGTCGATCCGCTCACCGCTCGCATGGTGCCAAACGGGCAGGCTGCTGCCACCGATCCGAAGATCTCGGATATGCTCAGCGGCCAGGAGCTTGAATTCAACAAAGCACAACATGGCGCCGCCAAGTCGGGCATAATAAACCCGGCAACAGAGTTCAACCATGCCGGTTACAAATTCGTGCAGATGAAAGGCGCCGCGGTCGATGCCCGTATCTACAACGGCAACAGCATCGGCTACTCCAGTGGCGACAATGCCGGCAAGAACATGCTGGTCGGAGATGGCAAGGGTAACCTGAGGCACATGTGGGCCCGCAAGGGCGCCACACCGGAAGAGGTAGCCCACCTGGTAATGGCGGGCGGTTTTACCGAGCTGTTCAAGGACGATTCCCAGGCTTTCGATGCCGCCCGCGAGGCGGCCATAGATGCCGGCGAAGACGGGCCAAAGGGTCTGTCCGAGCGCATGGGCGCAGGCTTCATGGCATACAGCGGTAAGAGCTTCAAGCAAACAGCCAGAGCCAAGCAACGCTTCGCTCAGTCGTTGTTCAAGCATGCAGCGCTCGGCTCAGAGGCCTATGTCAGCAATAAGCCGGGCAATGCATACACTCACTATCTCCGCGATCGTTTCGGTGACTGGACGGCCGCGGACGACACCTGGGCCTGCCACATCATGACTGACGCCAGCAGCCCAGCATCTCCCTGGAACCCGGCTTACGCGCCAGCCACCGAATCGCTCTTTGGAGCAGGCGCACCAATTACCGAACCGAACCGGGCTGCCGCCGCCAACCCCTACGTAATGCAGCGACCAGCGTGGCAGCGCAAGGCGGCAATCCCGGCCGTGGCCAAGTATGTCACCGAAATGGCCAAGGCGCAGTACCCGAACGCTCCCGACATAGTATTGCAAGGAGCAATCGGCAGAATTGCGTCGCAGGTCACTAACGACGAGGTTGACGCAGCCTTTGCCATCCAGATTGAGTCACATGGTGCCGACGTCAACGCACCCACTATCCAGTCGGTAGCCAGGCTGACCGCCGGCGGCTATGCTCAGGACTCCACCAATGCCTACCACAGCCTGAAGAATGTCGTGTCGGTGATGTCTGGCGGCGGCGGCGGTGTGCGAAGGCAGACGCAGCAGGTCCTCGTCAACTTGACCGGTGGCGGCAGCCCGCCGCCAACAATCTCCCCGGATCAGCTTCGCGGCGTTGATTTGGGCCGATCGCCAGAGCAGCAGGTGTTTGATGTCACTTATGTTGAGCAGGCCAGCTCCGACCAGGCAGGGCCACTGCAGAGGATGGACCTGCC
>Ga0066388_100000003_pt1 | contig 64273 bp, 45 predicted proteins | sample PanSoiMetaGPlot6_FD_64539 | JGI IMG/M metagenome (GOLD analysis project Ga0066388, IMG submission 64539) | Tropical forest soil microbial communities from Panama analyzed to predict greenhouse gas emissions - Panama Soil - Plot 6 (Hybrid Assembly) | ecosystem: Environmental > Terrestrial >...
ACCACGCCCAGCCCATCTCCGGCCCCTTCCACAATCGGCACAATGACGTAGGGATAGCTGTCGCCGTTAGCCCCTTTGCGGAAGACCCGCCCAACCCAGGGCATCTGTGTTTGCTTGACCTTCTGAGCAACCAGCGTTTGCGCCACCACCAGCGGTTGCTGGTGCTCATCCTCAAGTGACTGCACGAGCTCGCTTTCCTCGTCTCCTTTTTCGCCAGCGGAAAAGGAGACGAAGCTAACTACCGCCTGCCCGCGCACCAGGTCAATGAAGCCAAAATCGAAGCCGAGAACCTGACAGATGTGCCGGCGCACGGCATCGAAGAACTCCTCCTGACCGGGGAGCTTTTGCTCGTAAGAGATCCTCTTGGCGCTGGTCACATTTTCCTCTGAAGGAGAAATCCCCCGCTTCGAGTCTAACAGAGAAGCGGACCCCCGCTCAACCGGAGCCGGGATTTACACCAAGGAAGTGGCTCTATTCGTGCCAAAACGGCTGGTTCTCAGAAGTACTTGCGCCACCACCACTGGAACATCAGAAGCGTCCAGAGCTCCTTGCGGCGGTCCCTTCGCCCCTCACTGTGCTCCCTCAACAGCTGTCTAATGTACGGCCAGATGAATATCTGCTGCCGGCGGATGAAGTCCTCGCCCAGAAGCTCCTTAACAAGCCCGCTGAACTCGCCGCGCAGCCATTTGGCGACCGGAATGCCGAAGCCCTTCTTGGGGCGGTAGAGCGTCCGATGTGGCAGATAAGGTGTCATCGCTTTCTTGAGCAGGTATTTGGTTGTCATCCGCTTCAATTTGAACGAGGAGGGGAGCCTGGTGGCAAACTCAACCAGCGGATAAGCCAGGAACGGCAAGCGCACCTCGAGCGAAGCGGCCATGGAAGCCCGGTCGGATTTGACCAGGAGGTCATCGGGGAGGTAGGTGGTCATGTCCACCTTCATGATTGTCGAGATCAGATCGTGGCCGCCGTTGGAGTCTGGCTGGGAGGTGCAGGCCAGCCCCGGATATAACTGCTCGTCGCCAGCCAGGGCAATCATCTCCGGCTGAATGAGCCGGGTGTGCTCCGTCAGCGGGATCGAGCCCATCCAGCGAAGATGGCGGCTGACCGGCGGCTCCTCAATAGCGGACACGAACCGCTTGGCCTTGTAGTCGAAGCTCAGGTTGCTGAGCGAAACCGGCAGACTCATGATTGCCGGCTCGAGCAGGCCGCGGCGCAGGCCCGACGGCAGCATCCTCCAGAGACCGGCGAGCCGGTGTGCCTGATAGGTTGGATAGCCACCGAAAAGCTCGTCCCCGCCCTCGCCGGCCAGGGCCACCGTCACCACCTGCCTGGCCATCTTGGACAGAAAGTATGTGGGGATGAGCGAGGCATCGGCAAGCGGCTCATCAAGCACCTGCCACAGCTCCTCCATCGTCTCCAGGGCATTACTGGGATCAAAGCGGGCGATGTGATGGTCGGTACCCAGGTGAGCGGCGACCACCCGGGCATGCTCGCTCTCATCGAAGGACGGATCAGCAAAGCCGATGGAAAACGTCTTCAAAGGCTCTGAGCGCTCACGCGTGGCCAGGGCAGCTATGCTCGAGGAATCGACGCCGCCGGAGAGAAATACACCGAGCGGAACATCCGAGATCAGGCGCAGGCGGGTCGATTCACGGAGCAACGAGACCAGCTTTTCGCTGGCCTGGTCCTCTGAGATCTCCTCGGCGCAGCCATCCGCTTGCCAGTAGCTGTGGGTTTTTACCTGCCCCTGCTCGACCACCAGGTAATGAGCGGGAAGCAGTTTCTCAATCCCCTTGAAAATTGAGTTGGGAGCCGGCACGTACTCCAGCGCCAGGTATTTTTGCAGAGCTACCGGCTCCAGCTCTCGCCTGGACAGCGGGTGGGCAAGGATGCCCTTGATTTCCGAGCTGAAGATAAACTGGCCATCAAAAACCGCCCAATGGAGAGGCTTCTCGCCCATACGGTCGCGGGCAATAAACAGGCGCTGTCGCTGGTTATCCCAGATGGCAAAGGCAAACATGCCCTCCAGGAAACGCAGGCAGTCGACCCCGTACTCTTCGTAAAGATGAACAATGGTCTCCGTGTCGCTTTTGGTGGCAAGCGTATGCCCGTGGGCAACTAGCCTCTCCTGCAGCTCCTGAAAGTTGTAGATCTCCCCGTTGAAAACAATCCAGACCGAGCCGTCCTCGTTGCCAATCGGCTGCTTGCCGGTCTTGATGTCGATAATCGACAGGCGGGTCATGCCGAGTGCGGCCGGGCCCATGATCATCGTGCCCTCGTCATCCGGTCCCCGGTGGGCGATTGTATGGCACATCGGGCCGATCAGCTTCTCCTCTGGGTCGAGCGGCTCACCGTTCAGATTCACGTAACCGACTATTCCGCACACAGCTCAAATCCTATTCTTTACTAACAACCACGATAGCGCGATCGCTCGGCTAATTGTCCTAAATGCCGAGGGATCCGGCATTAGATCGGGGAAAGCCAGCGACCGAGCCCAGGCCGGATCTGGGAGTGATAGACTAAAAGTTTGTGGCAGACTTCATCAGCAGCTACTCCCAGAATTTTTACAGTCGGCCCACCCTGGAGGTCGCTCGAGATCTACTGGGGGCGATCCTCTGTCGGCGCATAAGCAGGAACCAGATCCTGTCCGGTCCGATTGTCGAGCTCGAGGCTTATACTGCCGATGATCCGGCCTGCCACGCCTTCCGGGGCCGGACAGCCAGAACCAGCGTAATGTTTGGCCCGCCCGGTCATGCTTACGTTTACTTTATCTACGGCATGTACTTCTGCCTTAACGTGGTCACGGAACCGGAAGGGATCCCGGGCGCCATCCTGATCCGGGCGGTGGGGGCCGATGGCACGAACGGCCCGGGCAAGTTGTGCCGTGAGTGGCAGATCAACCGCAGCCACAACGGCTTGAGCTTATTTGAGCCCGGCTCCAAGCTCTGGATCTGCCCGGGACAGCCTGTTCCCGACTCCCATATCATCACCACGCCGCGGGTCGGCATCTCCTCAGCTCAGGACCGACCCTGGCGCTTCTACTTGAGGGACCACCCGGCCGTGTCCGGCTCCAGAAATGGTCCGGGGGCCAGGCGGCGATGAAACTGGGCAGACCAGAGGCCAACGCTGCCACCGGCAGCCACCAGAGTTTTATGGTAAAGCTTGCTCCCTGGCTGCTTACGCTGGGCTGGATGGCGTTAATCTACTACTTCTCCGACCAGCCGGACTCAGCCCGCCTGACCGAAAAGTACCTGGGCATCTGGAACGTTACAATCAGGAAGCTGGCTCACCTGACGGAATATGCCGTGCTATGCAGCCTTTACCGCTGGTCCTTGCTGAAGAGCTTTGCTGGTCAAGGCCGCCTGCCGGCCTTTCTCTTGTCGGTTGTCTATGCCGCCCTGGATGAATGGCACCAGTCCCATGTGGCAGGACGCAGCGCTACTCTTTCCGATGTCCTGGTGGACGCGGGAGGAGCGCTTTTCGGCCTGGCGCTTTGGCAGCTAAAGCCGGGCAAAGTTGCTCAAGTTGAGCGACCGCCAGCACAAAGTTCAGATAAAGAGCACCAGGCCTGAACTGCTGCACACCGCCGGTAATACCGGCCGGCAATTAGAGGCGGCCGAACACGGTTGGATAAAGTCAGCTGATCTCCGGTCAGATCCTCTTCAGGATTGATGGCTCCCGGCGCTGAGGTCCTTTTGCTCCAGCACTCGCACCTCGCCCTCGGCGTCAACCGCTAGCCTCAGCTCGAGGTGCAGCGGGTTGCTCACCTTGCTGTCCGGCCTGACCAGCTCAGCATAAATGTCCACCTCTGCCTGCTGAGCTCCCAGGCGGTCCTGAGTGACCTTGGTAATCACAACCGTTGTGCCCTGGGGGAGGGTCTTGAGCTGGCGGCGGCTAAGCGGGAAGTTTGTATCTTGCCAGTAGCTCTCCACCAGCTCAGGGGACATGGCTGCCATCGCCCGCACCTGGGAGACCTTGTAAGTATCTGGATTGAAGTCAAGCATGTTCGAGACAAAGCGGCGGGCATAAGTATCCACCTTGCTCATCGCCAGCGGGTCAGCCGGGGCGCCTGCCAGAACCGCCGACTGCGGCTTGACAAGGGTGTTGAGGAGGTAGCCGGTCATGCCAGCCACAAAGAGCAGGAAGGCGGTCAGCAAGCTGAAGCCAGGCAGCCCGATATTAAGCGGCGGAAATGGCCGGCGGTAAGGTTTCAGGTAGTAGCTGGGAGTGGCATCAAGCCAGACGCTGCGAGCTTTAGCACGCTGGCCCGGCTCGGGCTCAACGACGGCCGACAAAAGCTGGTCGACCGAATAAGAAGCGGCCTTTGATCCCCTCTCCGCTGGCCCGGAGCCGACAAGAATCCGAGACAGCTTGAGCGATTCGTCAGGAGTAAGCAGCACAGAGCTCGAAGGCGGCGTTCCCAAGCGGCGCTTCACGGAAAGCGCCTGGCGCCCATCCTGCCTTTTGAGCACTAACAGGAAGCCGGATTGAGTGTCGACCACCCGCTCGCTGGTTGTCGGCGACTGCCATACCATATCCGGTGCATCGAAAATGGCCCCTGTGTCATCCCCGGAGAACGGGGCTGCCGGTGAAGCAGGATCATCCGAAAAGCTCATTTAACCCTACCTCTGGAGGAACTCCACCGACAGCCCATCTGACCCCGTAGTTAGCTCCGGCTCTAGCTTAGAGGTACTCGCGCAAGCGGGACGAACGTCCCGGCTGGCGCAACTTCCTTAGGGCCTTGAACTCAATCTGCCGAACACGCTCGCGAGTGACGGTGAAAAGTTGACCAACCTCTTCCAGCGTCCTCTGCCGCCCGTCATCGAGGCCAAAGCGCAGGCGCAGAACATCCCGCTCCCTGGGGGTCAGCTCATTGAGCATCTTGGCCAGATCCTGGCGCAGGAGCTCATGGGTCACCGTTGTCTCCGGTCGATCAGTCTCGCTGTCTTCTATGAAATCGCCGAGGCGGGAGTCTTCCTCCTTACCGATCGGTGTCTCCAGCGAAATCGGCTCCTTGGCTGCTTTGATGATTTCATGCAACTTGGCGAGCGACACTTCCATTGCCCGTGCCAGCTCCTGCTCGGTCGGCTTGCGATTAAGCTCCTGAGCTAGCTGGCGCGTCACCTTCTTCAGCTTATTGATCGTCTCTACCATGTGCACCGGTACGCGAATTGTCCGCGACTTGTCCGCAAGCGCACGGGTGATCGCTTGCCGGATCCACCAGGTGGCGTAAGTTGAGAACTTGTAGCCGCGCTCATGATCAAACTTTTCCGACGCCCGGATCAAGCCGAGATTGCCTTCTTGAATCAGATCGAGGAAGGAGAGGCCGCGTCCGATATATTTCTTGGCGATGGAAACGACCAGACGCAGGTTAGCTTGCACCAGCTTACGCTTGGCAATCATGTCGCCCTGGAGAATCTTTCTGGCAAGCTCGATCTCCTCATCCGGCTTGAGGAGCTGTATGCGCCCAATCTCCCGCAGGTAGAGGCGCACGGAGTCTTCAGTAGCGATCTCCCGGCTCGATGGCATCTCAACCGGCTCATCATCTTCGTCGAGCGAATCCTCTTCGTCGTCGATGATCGTGAATTGATCGTTCTCATCAATGAGATCGAGATCCTCAAGCTCGTTGCGCTTGGCGATGTTGTCATCTTCGACCAGTAGATTGGTCATATTTCGTTCTGTATCAGCGGCTTTGCTTTTCGCCATAGTTTCCTCATTTAGTGAAATCAGGGCGTGATCACGGCCTGCCGGCAAGAGCTATCGTCCAGGCACCCCCCCTAGCTCGTCCTCCTCTCTCACCCTTACTATCCTCAGGGCGGCCGCTGTGGACCGAGGACGAACGCAATTTCTGGGAACTAAGACCGCGGCAGTATTTTAGGCGCGCCAGCCGTATCCAAGAGGAAAGTAAACAATTCCATAAGTATTGTTAGATCCCTTTCTTGAACGCTTTCACACCCTCTGCCGCAAAGCTCTGCTTGGCAAGGTTCGCCAGCCTAGTATAAGTGCGGCCGGAGCCTACGGCTCATCGTGTTAAGGTAGTTTAACGGCAGAACTTGGTTTCAGCCTGCGCCCCGAAAGGGTACAGCCACGAACGGCAGCGTTAGCTGCTCCGTTGATTGGCAGCATATTCCTGTAGAAGTTTTAACTGATCCCGGAGCTCGGCGGCACGTTCAAAATCCAGCATCTTAGCGGCCTGCCTCATCTCGTTCTCAAGTTTCTTGATCGCCTTCGGCAGCTCCTTGCCGAGCGACTCAAAGAGCTCGCCCGGCTGTCCCTGCCTCGCTGAGTCGCCGGGGGCATAATCGGAGCGACCTCGCAATGACTCCAGCAACCGGTTGGTGGTCTCCTTGACGATCGTTGTGGGCGTGATGTTGTGCTCCTGGTTGAAGGCTAGCTGCAGGCTCCGGCGCCGATTGGTCTCCCTGAGCGCCTTCTCCATTGAATCGGTTACGCGGTCAGCATAAAGAATCACCCGCCCGCCCACATTTCTGGCAGCACGGCCAATCGTCTGAACGAGCGATCGCTCGGCCCGCAGGAATCCCTCCTTGTCTGCCTCCATGATACATACCAGGCTCACCTCGGGAAGATCCAGCCCCTCGCGCAAGAGATTGACGCCAACTAGAACATCGAAAGCTCCCATCCTGAGATCACGCAAAAGCTCCACGCGATCGAGCGCCTTCACATCGGAATGCAGCCAGCGAACGCGAATCCCGAGCTCCTGCAGGTATTCGGTCAGGTCTTCCGCCATGCGCTTGGTGAGCGTGGTCACCAGCACTCGCTCCTGTCTTGCCGCCCGTGACTTGATCTCCTTCACCAGGTCGTCAATCTGCCCTTTGATCGGGCGCACCTCCACCTCCGGATCGACAAGGCCGGTCGGGCGGTTCACCTGCTCCACCACCTGCCCGCTCATGGAAAGCTCGTAATTAGCTGGCGTAGCCGAGACAAAGATCACCTTCCCTACCCGCGACCAGAACTCGTCAGCGGTCAAGGGCCGGTTGTCGCGGGCACAGGGGAGGCGGAACCCGTACTCCACCAGTGTGTCCTTGCGCGAGCGATCACCGTGGTACATGCCCTGGAGCTGCGGGACGGTCACATGCGACTCATCGATGAAGGTGAGGAAGCCATCCTGACCGTACTTTCTCACAAAGTAATCAACGAGCGTCTTGGGTGGCTCGCCGGGCAGGCGGCCTTCAAGGATCCTTGAGTAGTTCTCGATGCCGTTGCAGTAGCCGACCTCGCGCAACATCTCAATGTCAAAGCGGGTACGCTGGCTCAATCTCTGGGCTTCCAGGAGCTTGCCCTGTGTCTTAAGCTCGTTGAGCCGCTCATCAAGCTCCGTCTCGATCTGCTTGATGGCACAATCAAGCTCCAGCTCGTCGGTGACATAGTGTTTAGCGGGATAGATGCGCATCGTTTGCAGCAACTCCTCGATCTCGCCGGTGGTGGGATTGATAAGCGCTAGCCGCTCCACCTCGTCACCAAACAGCTCAACGCGCACGACCCGCTCCTCATAGGAGGGGAAGATCTCCACAACATCGCCGCGGGCCCGGAATCGGGAACGCTCCACCACTATGTCATTGCGGTCATAGTAGATGCCGACAAGCTGGCGGGCCAGCTCCTGGCGATCAAGCGTCTGGCCGACGGAGAGTTCGAGAGCGGCAGACAGGTATCGCTCGGGAACGCCGAGCCCGTATATGCAGCTGATCGACGCCACCACAATCACATCGTCGCGCTCCCACAGGGAGCGGGTTGTCGAATGCCTGAGCCGGTCTATCTCCTCGTTGATATTCGCTTCTTTCTCAATGTACGTGTCCGTGGACGGTATGTACGATTCCGGCTGATAGTAGTCGTAGTAGCTGATGAAGTACTCCACCGCACTGTCCGGGAAGAAGTCGCGCATCTCGTTGCAAAGCTGGGCCGCCAGCGTCTTGTTGTGAGCCAGGACAAGCGCCGGCATCTGGCTCTCCTGAATGAGGTGAGCCATCGTCATCGTCTTGCCGGATCCAGTTACACCCAGGAGCGTCTGGTAGCGCAAGTTGTTGAGCACGCCTTCGGCCAGTTGCTTTATGGCTTTAGGTTGGTCCCCGGCAGGCTTGAACTTAGAGACTACCTTAAACTTGGCCATAGCTCACAACTGGGCGCTTCACTCTCTGGACCGGCTGTCCTCCGGTCAGGTGTCTCCGGCAGAGTCCCTGGCGGCTGCAGCGTCTTTTTTTTCGAGGCTCTTTACAGCAGGCGGGGAAGCCTGATCCTCAGCACCGAGGGCCGATATGAACTCCTCTTGCGACTCTTTGAGCGACTTCTTGAAGTTGCCCAACCCCTGCCCGAGCGCCCTGCCTATTTCGGGGAACTTCTTCGGTCCAAAGAAAAGCAATCCGATACCCAAGAGAATTGCAATGTCAACCGGGCTACTCAGCATCTCTTTTGTGCCTCTCTAACCTTTTACCCCTTGATCGTAACACATCTATCTTGACAGGCCGGCAGGCTATTTGGCGGCTGCAGGCTCGGCTCCGTTTGCATAGTTGACGATTGGCACCTTGAGGTCGGCATCCAGATTCTTGGCTCGTTTGCGGTCGGAGAGCTCGGCTATCGCGGCATCCATAAACACGTAGTCCGGAGTCAGCCCCTCCGGCTCCAGGTTGAGATCGATAGCATCAGCATCAAGGGAGGCGTTCGGCTTGTTGTCGACAAAATTGAAGGCGCTCATGTTGGCGGCCTGGACCACATAAACTGGATCAGGATTGAGCCGGACAAATTTGGCCCGGTTGGCCAGGAAGGCATTGTAGAGCAGGGCAACATGAGGATGATCGGGCTGACGCTGCATGTGGTCGGTTTTGGAGCCGAAGATCTCAACAAGGAGTCCGGGCAGCTTCTGGCAGACATCGGGAACGTAGAGCGAGCCGTCACGCTCCTGAAAGTATGCAACCGACTCCGCGCTGGTAGCCACCGTACCCGGCCACTTGTCACCAAACACTCTGAACCGCTGAACCGCTTTTGTCACCTGCGGGGGATAAATCTGCTTTTCCAGCCCGATGTCGGTTGCATAGGAGAAGGCATATTCCCTCGCTTCATCCCAAATCCGATTCCGGTTCTCGTCGAAGAAAAGAACCCCTGGAATCTCTGGCTCGCCCAGCCGCTTATGCAGCCCGGTATTCTTTTGGGCATCGGCCTGCCAGGTCAGCTTGCGATAATCAACCAGACATTTGCCGGTAGCACAACTACCCTGCCGGTAGTGGCTGTTGATCTTCAGGTCTTGATCGCCGCCCAGATTTGGCGGGAAGAAAAGCGCCCCGGCCGGGCATTCGTAAAAGGCAGCCCAGCCCACGGCGCCAAGCTGCTCTGCAAACTTGGAGAGCGTGACAAGGGCGATATTGCCACCATTGGACCAGCCGACGATGCCGATGCTGCCCAGGTAGACTTTGACCGGGACCAAGTCGCGGACCGTTCGTCCTTGAGAATCAGGCAGCTTGCCCTGGGCAAAGAGGAGGATATCCCGCAAGGCAGCCTGACAGGACTGCCCCCGGTTGTCGTAGATGCCGCTGGAGGCGAGCCCCGACTTGCCACCACCGGGGAAGGCAAACCTCACTTCTACAAATCCAGCCTGAGCCGCATGCATGGAGAAGCCCAGTCCGTCTGCCGCAGTTCCACCTGGGACAACCACCACAACCGGTGCCCCTTCCGGATAACGCGGTTTTGGCGGATAAATCAGATTTACAGCCAGTCCCTGTCCAGGAGCCGTCTCCGAAGGGACAAACGTGCTGACAGATTCCTCAGCCACCATCCGCGGTATCTTGAGGCTTTCCGGCGGAATGTCGGTTACTGCCAGCGCCGGGATCAGCCCGAGCAAGCACAGCAACAGAGAAAACGCTGAGCCAAAGGCCAGCCCGATGATCTGCTTGGCTGGTATTCGACAAACCTTCATCTTCGCTCTTTGTCCTGCCTAACCACGATCTCAGTAGCCACTAATGGAGGAGACGATCTCCCTGTCTCAGCTTGTTCCCGGCCACACTATGGTAGAAGCGGCTGCAGCCGCGGGAAATCAGCCACGGACCGGAAATATCGATCCAGCTTGGAGAGCAAGGCGTGGCGATTACCCCTCTTGACAGGATCGGGATCGTTGATCATCACCCGGTCGAAGAGCTGATCGACCAGCGGTCCGACCTTGCTGAGAAGACAAAGCAGCCTAAGATACTCCTCCTTGCTGGCCGGCGGCCGGAAGCTGCCGTCATCCTCCCAGGCCGATAAAACGTCGCGCTTAAACGCCTCCCACAGCGCTATTTCTGCCTCCTCCTTGAGCAGCTCCTCGTCCAGCTGTGTCGGGGAGTCCGCTGTCAGGATATTCCCCACGCGCACACCGGCCCGCACCAGATCGAGCCCGCCTGCCGAGCGAACCATCTCTTGCAGCGACTCAAGGCGCACAAGCAGATCCGGCAGATTGCTGAGCGGATCCCCGGCATTGAGCACCGACTCCACCAGCTCCCGGCCAAAGCCCCGCTCCAAAAGCTTGGCCCTCAGCCGCTGCACCAGAAACTCGCCCAGCTCCCGGACCCCCTTCTTTGCCGGTTCGCCGCCCGGCTTCAGCTTTGGCTCAAGCAAACTCAGCAACTGGCCCATGAGCGCGGTCAGGTTCACCCGGTATTGGCTCAGCCCATCGATCAGTATATCGATCAGGCCCTGCGCCTGCCGTCGCAAAACATAGGGATCGCTGGAGCCGCTCGGCCGCTTCCCGAGCGCAAACAAGCCGACCAGATTGTCTAGCTTGTCCACGACAGAGGCCAGGCAGCCAACCGTATCGGCAGGAATATCGTCGTCGGTGAAGCGGGGAGCATAGTGCGAGGCGATGGCTGCCACTACATCCGGTGGCTCGCCGTCAGCATAAGCGTACCACGAGCCCACGTACCCCTGCAGCTCGGGCAGCTCGCGCACGAGGTTGGTGACCAGATCCAATTTGCACAGCTCGAGCGCACGCTCCAAGCACACGGCCAACCTGGCCTCCAGCCCGAGAGCCTCGGCAAGAGCCCGAGCGGCGACCACCAGGCGCTCCTGCTTTTCCTGATAGCTGCCCAGCCCTTCGTGAAAGGTGAGCTGCGAGAGCGCGGCCAGGCGCGCGGACAGCTTCACCCTCTGGTCATCAAAGTAGAAGAAGCGACCATCTGCCAGCCTGGCTTTGAGCACCCGCTCATTTCCTCGCTTAATCGTCGTCATGGCTTGCGGCCGGTCATTGTTGGCTACCGAAACAAAATAGGGCAAGAGCTTCTTTGTACCCTTTCCCGATCCTTGTTGCCGCTCCACCGGAAAGTATCGCTGGTGGTGCACCATCACCGTCTCAATCAGGGTATCTGGTAGATCGAGGTAGTCGCTGGCAAATTCCCCGAGCACAGCCGACGGCCATTCGGTGATATTGACCACCTCCTCGAGCAGCGCCCCCTTGAGCTGGCGCGGCTTACCGGAGACCTTGTCGGCAGCCGACAGGACCTCCCGCTCAATCACCTGCCGCCTTTCGACCGGATCAACCAGGACATAAACCTTGCGCAGGTCCTCCACGTAGGTTGCCGGACTGCCCACGGTTAGCTTGCCGGGCGCGAGGATGCGATGGCCGAAAGTCTCCCGCCCGGAGCTCAGCCCCTCGATCGAGAGAGAAACCTCCTGTGAATCCAGAAGAGAGACCAGCCAGCGGATCGGCCGTGAAAACTTGAGGTCGTGAGAGCCCCAGCGCATCAAGCGGTCGCCTGCTATCTCATCGATTACGCGCGGGACAAGCTCTTTGAGCACCATCTCAGCTGGCTTGCCTTCCACCGTCAGGTTTGCCACGAGATAGGTCACACCGCCAATCTCCTCGCGGTCGAGCCGCTCCGGCGTCAACTGGTGCTTTTGAGCAAAGCCGGCGGCGGCAGGCAACGGCTTTCCCTGTTCATCAAAGCTAGACTTAACAGGCGGTCCCTTCACCCGTTTTGTGGTGTTGGGCTGAACCACGGACAGCCCACTGACAATACAAGCCAGACGCCGCGGCGTGCCCAGGCAGACAATCTTGTCGAAGGCTAAATTGGCAGCTGCCAGTGCCTGAGAGATCAACGCCCTGAGCCGTTCCTGAGCTTCAGGAACATGGTCAGCAGGCAGCTCTTCGGTGCCAATTTCAAGCAGATAGTCCGGCATAACGCTGCCTTTCCTTGAGCAAACACAAGGCATCATTATAGGATGCCAGCCTGCCACCTTAATAAAGAGTTCGAGTTGCCCGAAACGGATTCGGTCTCCTGGCTGAGTAAAGGTTATCCTGAACAGAGACAGGGATCGATGAGGGAAAGTCGATGATGCTTAGCAAGCGATTGAGAAAGCTAGAGGCCGGCGGCTGCGGCCTCATGCTCGTATCCTGGCTGGTGAACCTCTGTTTTGCTCCGGCGGGCATGTCCGCACCGGTCTTCGAAGCATACAAGCAGGGTGCCGACCTCCAGGCCAAGGGCCGCTACCAGGAGGCTATTCCTTACTTTGACGAGGCGATTCGGCTCAATCCCAACTATGGCAGCGCCTACTTTAATCGGGCCGTCTCTTACAAGAAGTTGGGAGAGAACCAGAAGGCGATCGATGACTGGACCGAGGCGATCCTGGTACATCCAAACGATGCGGATGCTTACAGCAATCGGGGCGGCGCTTACAAGGATCTCGGGCAGCTCAAGAGGGCGATTGAGGACTTCGACAAGGCGATCAATCTTGATCCCCGCAACCTCAAGGCATACAACAACCGGGGCAGCACCTACAGTGAGCTCGGTCAACACCAGCAGGCAATTGCCGACTTCGACCAGGCCGTAAAGTTGAACCCCCGCTACGCCAAGGCATTTAACAACCGGGGCAACTCGTACGCTAAGCTCGGGCAGTACCAGCGGGCTGTCCAGGATTACAGCCTGGCGATCGGGCTCGAGCCGGATTATCCCAACGCATACCTCAATCGCGCTCAGAGTTATGAGATGTTGGGCCAGCATGATCTGGCTGAGCAAGATCGAAAGAGGGCAGATGAGCTTAAGGTAAGGAGTCGCTAGATGACAAGCGGGAGCGGGCGGGTCGGCATTGCCGGAGTTCTCGCCCGCGGTTGCAGTGGGGAAAATACGTATGTGGCAAATTTAGCCAGTCGGGTATAAGTACCTGGGAAGCATGACCGAGCACCAAGACACTTTCGAGAATTAGTGGGGACTCAAAATCATGGGTGATAAAAGAGATACATCTGACCATGTAGAACATCCGAAGGAACGCACGCGGGAAGCTGAACCGCTGGCTGCTGAAAGAGCCGAGGCCTGGAGCGCTAGGTCTAGCGACCCCAAGGTGAACAAATTAGAACAGTCGATGGATGAGCAGATAGCCAAGTCAGGCGCTTCGAAATCGGATCAAGACATTATGAAGGGCGTTTCCCATGCACTCGCCGAGGGCAACCTTGACCAGCTGAAGAAGCTAGTGGAGGGTAAGGACCCGGAGACAATGGCCAGGATCGCTAAGGAGTTGGACGAGTCCTTCCGTAAGGCAGGGCTGAAAACAACCGTGAGTTTCAATAAGGAGGGCGGCGGCGTGCTCGAGTTTGACGATCAAACCGCCAATCGCCGGCTCATGATTCCGCATGAAAAGGGACACCCGGCAATGGGGAACAACGACGGCGTGCACTATGACGATTACGACAAGACCAGAGACGGCCGTATCGCGGATAAGATGCAGCGATCGCAGCTTGAAGGGAATGCCGATGACGTTGCCAAGCAGATAGCCAAGGACCTGGCAAAGAGGAATGCGGCACGCCCGGAGCCGAAGGTGCTCAGCTTCGACTAGTACACAAATCAACCGACGTGGGCTTCCCGGGCCGCTTCTTCCGGCTGCCCAGGGAAGCGGGGCACACGATGATTTGGCGAGAGCCATTCATAAAGGGCCGGCAGGACCATCAGCGACAGGATGATCCCTGGAACCAGGCCGCCGACAATCACGATAGCGAACGGCCGCTGGCTTTGAGAGCCGATCCCTGTAGACAGGGCCGCCGGCAGCAGTCCGGCCATGGCTACCGTGGTGGTCATGATTGCCGGTCTCATCCTGACCAGGGCGCTTTCGGCGATCGCCTCCCGCAGCGAAATCCCTTGCTTTTGCAGCTCGGTCACCAGCGACACGAGAATCACCCCGTTCTGGACCGCCACACCAAAGAGAGCGATGAAGCCAACCCCGGCCGATATGCTCAGGTGAGTCTGGGTGAGATAAAGAGCCAGGATGGCCCCGGGGGCAGCCAGAGGCACCGTCAACATCACCAGGCAGGCGATGCTGGCCGAGCCAAACGCCGAGTAGAGGAGCAAAAAGACAAGCCCGAGCGTAATCGGCAGAACAATCATCAACCTGCCCATAGCATGCTGAGCACGGGCATATTGTCCCCCCCAGACAATCCGGTAGCCGGAAGGCAGCTTCACCTTCTCATTAACCAGGCGCTGGGCATCCTGCACGCAGGAGCCAAGATCGCGTCCGCGGATGTTGGCCTTGATGGCGATCCGCCGTGAGTTCTCATCTCTCAATATGTTTGCCGCACCATACGCTTCCTTAATCTCAGCAATTTGAGCCAGCGGTATGCGCTGTCCGGACGGGGTGGAGACACGGATGTCTGCCAACTGCTCAACGTCGCTGCGATAACCCTTTTGGAAGCGCAGGACGACCGGGAAGCGCCTCTCGTCATCAATCACCTCCGTGATCACCCGGCCACCGATGGAGGTCTCCACGATGTCCAGAACATCGTTGGTGTTAATCCCGTAACGTGCCGCCCGGTCCCGGTCAATGCTCACCATGAGCTGCGGTTGTCCCAAGAGCTCATCGGATGCCACGTCCACCAGACCTGGCACGTGGATGATGGTGTCCCGGATCTTCCTGCCCAGTTGTGTCAACACGGTAAGGTCAGGACCATAAACCTTAATCGCCAGCTCGCCCTTGACGCCGGAAATTGTCTCATCCATGTTGTCCTTGATGTACTGAGAGAAGTTGTAGAGAAGACCTGGCATTCTGGTCATCAGATTAGCGTTCATCGCGGTCACCAGCGACTGCTTGGTGGGGAACTGCTGGCGCCATTCTTCCTGCGGCTTCAGGTCAACAAATACTTCAATGTTGCTGTAGGTATTAGGATCAGTTCCATCGTCGGGAGAGCCGATCTGGGTGACCACGTTGATCACCTCCGGGTAGCTCCTCATGGCGCTCCGGATCTTGCGCGCTATATCCACCGCCTTATCGAGAGAGACACTGGTCGGCAAGACCGTCACCCTCACCCAGATGTTGCCCTCCTCCAGCTCCGGCAAGAACTCGGAACCAAGCATGGGCAGAAGACAACAAGAACCAGCTAAAACTGTCACGGCGATCGCCACCACCTTGGCCCGGTTTCGCATCGACCAGCCCAAGACCGGACGGTACACCTGCTCAGCCAGATGAATTACCGGGCTCTCCCTGTCACCGGGCGGCTTCCAGGAGAAGATAATCGCACACAGAACCGGAATGATCGTCATCGAGGCCAGCACCGCCCCGATTAGATTGAAGCCCATGGTAATGGCCAGAGGACGGAAGAGCTTACCCTCTACGCTTTCAAAGGTGAGCACAGGCAAAAAGGTGACCAAGATGATGGTGGTGGCAAAAAGAATCGGTCTGACCACCTCCCTGGCCGCTGTGAAGACACTGAACGACACCTCTGGCCCGTGCACCTTAGAGCGGTCCTTGTACTTGCTCAGGTGACGGCAGATGTTCTCAACCATGACAATCGCTCCGTCCACGATAATCCCGAAGTCAATCGCCCCGAGAGAAAGCAGGTTGGCAGGGACGTTGAAGGTATTGAGCAGGATGAAGGCGGTAAGCAGCGCAAGCGGAATCACCGCCGCACAGATGAGCGCACTGCGGATCTGGAAAAGATAGACCATGAGCAGCGTCACCACCAGGAAGATACCCTCGGCCACGTTGTGGCCGATGGTTTGCATGGTGTGCCTGACCAGCGCTGTCCGGTCATAGAGCGGGACCAGGTGCATCCCGTCCGGCAGAGCCTTCTGCACGTCATCCCAGACTTGCATGAGATTATCCACTGCTCGGCTGGGATTTTCACCGCGGCGCATGAGAATGATCCCTTCGACAGCGTCGTCATCGTCATTCTTGCCGACCTGTCCCTTGCGAACAGCCGGGCCAATGCCGACCGTGGCCAGGTCGTGCACGTGAATCGGTATGCCATCCAGCGTTGTTGCTACCTCGACCTGGCTGATGTCCTTGACCGAATGGAGCAGCCCCAGCCCCCTGACCATGTAGTCTTGCTCGTTTTGAACGATGTAGCTGCCGCCTGTGGAGCCGTTGGACTTAGCGATCGCATCGGCCACCTGGGACTGGGTAATACCGAGCGCTTTCAGCCGGTAAGGATCAAGCTCAACCTGGTAAGTCTTGCTCGGACCGCCAAACCCGGTAACATCGATGACGCCCGGGACCGATTTGAGCTTGCGATTGAGCAGCCAGTCTTGCGCCTCCTTTCTCGCCATTGGCGACCAGTGGTTGCCCTCCACCGTGTAACGATAGATCTCGCCAACCGGACTGGCGTTTGGATCGAGCTGCGGCTGGACGTTACTGGGAACATCAGCCTGGCTTATCCGCTCCAGCGTCTGCTGGCGGGCCAGATAGGGATCGACATCATCATCAAAGACAACCGTAATTACCGACAGGCCGAAGATCGATATCGAGCGGGGTGGCTTGGAGCGGGGAATCCCGTTGAGCTCCTTCTCCAGAGGGATGGTCACCAGCCGCTCCACCTCCTCGGCTGCCTTGCCGGGCACCTGGGTAATCACCCGCACCTGCATGTTGGCGATGTCCGGATAGGCCTCAAGCGGAAGATGCTGATAAGCATCCAGACCAAAGGCGATCAGAATGAGCGTCAGGCAAACAACTAGTTCACGTCTCTTAAGAATGAACTGCAGAATCATGCTCTTCTAACATCCCCCGGAGCATTGCCGCATAAGCCACCGATCCAATCCAAAGATGAACACCGGAGCGCCTGGAGCGAAACAAGAGCCCGAACCGCCTACGTACCCACAGGCAGACGCCGAACCCAGCTTCGCACGCGCAAAGCGCTCCCGGCAGTTTGTTTGTAGACGCACAAACTCGGGCGCGCAGAACGAGCCCAGCTCGCCAAGCTCGCTGAGAAGGCAGCACCTTCCTATCGCTAAGCTTAAATGTACAAGATGAAGATCTTGTGAAGCCGCGGCGCTAACCGAGGGCAGGCAGCGTCACAGTAAATGTGCTTCCTTGCTCGACCTGGCTCTCCACCTCAACCTTGCCGCCGTGCAGCTCAGCAATTGCCTTCACAATCGACAGCCCCAGACCGGAGCCGCCAGCAGCCCTTGATCTGGACTCATCAACCCGGTAAAAGCGATCAAAAACATGCGGCAGGCTCTCTAGCGGTATACCAATCCCGGTATCCTGAACGCTGACCCGCACATTTCTCCCCGAGTTGTTCAGAGATACCGTGACCGTGCCACCGGATTCGGTGTAGCGCAGGGCATTCTCCAGGAGATTGGCCAGCATTCGCCGCAGCGAATCGGAGTGACCAAGCACGCGAGCAAACTGAATCTCCCGAGCAACAAGACAGATATCCTTCGCCTGGAAGAGCGCCCCAAACTCCTCGACAATCGCCCCGACAATCTTTTCCAGTTGAACCGGCACGCGCGGGGCAACCAGCTCCGGACTCTCCATTTTGGACAAAAGCGTCAGGTCGCCAACCAGGTTGCCCATCCGCTGCGTGGATCGTTCAATCACCGCCAGGCGATCTCCGGGGACATCCTTCTCCTTAAGATCGGGCTCCATCGCTTCGGCGTTGGCCTGAATGATGCTTATCGGCGTGGAAAGCTCATGACCAGCATCGGCCATGAACCGCCGCAAGATCAGAAAGCTCTCCTCAATCGGTCGGGCTGCCTGCCCAGAAAACACATATCCGGACACGCCCAGGCCGAGCAAAAGCAAAGGGGCAATCAGGGCCATGGTCAATCCGTACTGGCGGGTGGCCCGATCACGACTTCTGGTCGGCAGCTGGATTTGCAAGAACCCGAGCGTCTTGCCTTTGCGGGCGAGCGGCACGGACAGGGTGCGAACCCGGTAAGGGCTCACGCCCAGCTCAGCAACACCCTTTATCAGTTTGGGAATGCCCTCCGGACCAAACTGTTCGATGAGCACACCGTTGCGGTCAAAAAGCTGGATGGTAGCCAGCAGCTTGAACGGCTCGGCATGCGACGCGATCTCCCAACCAGCAATATCCGGTGCCTGCCCCCTCAAATCGATAGCCGGGACAATCTCGGAAGCAAGCACCCTCAGCTCGTCATCGAGCGCGACTGTCAAGCCTGAGTGGAAGAGGACCACGCCAAGCGATGTCAGGCCGATGTAGACGAGCGTTGATAAGAACACAAACCAGAGAGCCAGGCGCCACCTCAGGCTCCTAAACATTAGAGCGCCTCTAACTTGTAGCCGACACCATGGATTGTGCGAATGAAAGACGGAGAATCCTCATCGTCAATCTTCTTGCGCAACGTCTTGATGTGCGTGCGGACAGTATCGGGCAGAGCGCTGGTATCCGATGCCCAGACCCGGTCGAGCAGAGCATCTGCACTGAAAACCTGGTTAGGATGGCGCATCAGAAACTCGAGCAGACTGAACTCCTTGGGCAGAAGATGGAGCTCATGCCCATCCTTGGTGACCCGGCAGGCGCTGGTATCCAACACCAGACTCCTGACGTTAAGGACGTTACCGGAGACAGGGGCTGGTCGCCTCAGAAGCGCTCTCACCCGGGCTGACAGCTCTTTTAAGTGGAACGGCTTGGTGAGATAGTCGTCGGCACCCGCATCCAGACCTGCTTCCTTGTCCTCCACCGTCGTCTTGGCGGTCAGCATGAGAATCGGCGTGGTGCCCCCAGCGGAGCGAAAGCGCCGGCATACCTCCATGCCGCTCAGCCCGGGCAGCATCAGGTCGAGAATGACCACATCGTACTTGTAGATTCGCAGGCGATCCAGCGCGTCCGGACCGTTATCAACCACCTCGACCAGATGATGTTCACGCCCGAGCCAATCTCGGACCGGACCCGACAGATCTTGTTCGTCTTCTACAACCAGAATCTTGGCCATATGGTAATTATCTCGGAGACAGGTGAAAATGCTAACTCAGTCGCCGGGGCCACCCAATCTGGATGATAGCGCCCGGCCAACGGCCAGGCAAACATAGGCCGGCAACCGCCACACCATCGTCTGGTCCACAAAAAGACAACCGAGCCCACTTGCTCTTGTGGGCTCTAAGACGGGGGATCTTGGGAAGCTACGCAAGCATCAAAAGTGGACCCGGTTGCCTCTTGCGACAATTCCGTAGAATTGCCTAACCTCGGCTGCCCGCAAGCAGCTCCAAACTCTTTAAAGTGCGCGTAAATGGACCCCGGCCGTTTCCGCACACATTGACTCTATTGAGATGCTGTGAAGGATTTGTGAAAAGGCCGCAGATGTATAATTGCTTAAAGAGCGGAGCTGGTCCACAAGCAATGCTGCGGCTTTCATATATAGCAATAATTTTCCTGACCCTCCTCTGGACGAGCGCTGTGCATTTGACCTGCTTCTGCAGCGCCCCGGTGGAAACGGTGTCTGCCCGAAAGGCTGGCGCCTGCGCAGAGCATCAGTGCTGTCTGCCAGCCACTTCTGCTCTTCTTAGTAAGCTGGAATTGAAAACTGCTAGCGGGCCTGGTGCCACCCCCAGACATGGTTGTTGCCGGTCGCTCCAGGTGGGCGCTCTGGTCGCCAGCGCCGACCGCCGGCCGTCCGGGGCCAAAACCTGGCATTTGAAAACACTTCCCCGCCTGGAGCTGCTCAGTGAAGGCAGCCGGATCTGGCGGCTGTCCAGCGGCTGGGTGGGCGCGGGCCCACCCGATTGTCGATCGCTGGGCTCCTCCCGGACATACTTAATTAAGTGTGTGCTGCTGATTTAAAGAGCAGCGACAAAGGCAATTTTCTGTCGGCGCCCAGTTTCGCCTGGGGCGCAGACATTGAGCCTAGTTTTGCTGGACTGCCGGTGGTGCTTCAGGAATAGCCGAGCCGCCTGTCTTAAACAGATACCTGTGAGTGAAAAGATGTGTAAAAGAAGAGCGAGCTTCCTGCCGTTGTTGATCGGCTCAGCCTCCATCTTGGCCAGCGCTGTCGCTGCCTGGGCTGGGTCGTCAAGCTGGACCGGCTACCTGATCGACCGGCCCTGCGCCAGGTCCTACCGCGATGACCCCGGCGCGCTCGACTATGTCCGGCACCACACACGCAATTGCGCGCTCATGGCCCCGTGTCGGACAGCCGGCTATGTGCTTTTTGCCGGCGGCGCCTGGTACGACCTGGACCGTAAGGGCAATGAGCTGTCCGTGCAAACAATAAAGGCCAGCAGCCGCTCCCGGGGCTTCTTCGTCACGGTCAGCGGCGAGCTGGTCGGCAAGACAATTAGAGTAAAGGAGATGAAAGAGGTCGCTGAACCTTCAGGGCAACGGCCTCAGTCGCGAGGTCATTTACTGCTTGAACCATCCTGGTCAAAATCTGCAATTTGGGCCGACCCGAAGTGGCAATGCGGGTAGCTGGCTCAAGGACAACTTCTGGGCATTAGCCACGGCCACCCTGGTCATTGCCGTTTGTCTCTTTGTGGTATCGGCATTCAAGAAACCAGGGCGGATAGGCGTGCTGGAATCGATGCTCATGGGCCCCATGCACCCACCACCGGGAGCCGTTCCGGTGGCCGTTGCCCAGGCAAGATACGAGCCGATTGAGGGCTCGGTGACCTACACAGGCACCGTCCAGTCTTATGAGGATGAGGACATCTACCCGAGGTTGACCGGCACAATCGTTGAGATGCCGGTCTACCCTGGTGACCGGGTGCACCAGGGTCAGCTGCTGGTGGTCTTGGACAACCAGCGTGACTCCGAGTACTTCCAGCGGCTGGAAGAGGCTCGTTACGCCAGCATAGCTGCCCAGCACGAAGCAGGGGTGTTTAAGGAGGAGTTTACTGAAAAGCGCTTCCAGCTGGATGCAGCTATGGACGCGGAACAAGCGGCCCAGGAGGAGATGGCCCAGGCCAGGGCCAAGCTGGACTATTGGCTGCCCGAGCTGGAGCGGGAGGCGACGCTGCTCAAGACCCAGGTTGTCTCGCGGCAGGAATACGATAACGAGCTTTCCGAGCTGAAGGTGGCCCAGGCGGCACTGCGTCAGGCAGAAGCCCGGCTTGGGCAGGCCCAGAGCAGCAGAAGGGCGGCCCAGGCAGCCTTTGATGCCGCTGTCCATCACGTCGGACACGGGCGGGCAGACGCCGACAAGGCTCAGGCTGCTGCCGAGGTAGCCAGCACCATAAACCGATATACGCGCATTCTGGCCGGCAAGGACGGCATCGTCACCAGGCGCTTGATCAGCCCGGGGGTGCTCGTCAACCCCGGCATGATGATTCTTAAGGTTGCCCACATCAATCAGGTCCGCCTGCAGGCCGAGGTAGCCAGCTCAGACCTGGATCAGATCAGGATCGGGGCGCCGGTCTCCGTAATCAGCCAGGAAGGTAAAGAAGCGAGTCTCTCCGCAAGGGTCACCGCCATCTTTCCGGCCGCCGATCCTTCAAGTCGCACGAGCATAGTAGAGGCGCTTGTGGACAATCGGACGGCTAGAGGAGCTCCGCCTGGCGACCAGAGCGGAAGCAAGGCCGGAGTCAAGGGACAGGACTCGGTCTCAGCAGGCAGCTACCGGTTCTTGCCAGGGCAGTACGTGGTCATGAGCATCTCCACAGGCCGGACGGAACGAGCGCTGACGATTCCCACCAGTGCGCTCATCTGGCGGGAGGGGAAAGCCCAGGTCTGGCGTGCGATCGGCTCTACCGGTCAGTCTCATCCTCAGCAGTACTCCTGTCCGATGCACCCGCAGGTGGTATCGGAGCGACCGGGAAGATGCCCCAAATGCGGCGCTGAGCTTCAACCAAGACAGCCTGGCGGAGCGAAAGCGGTTGAGCTTGTCGATGTCCGCGTCGGCCTCTCCAACTCGGAGCGCAGTGAAGTTTTGTCCGGGTTAGCTGCAGGCGATCAGGTGGTTTACGGCGGCTATGCCGACCTGCAACCGGGGAGCATGGTAGTGGCAGCAGAATGGGGCAAACCAGGCCCGGTAAAGCTGCCGCGAGCCGCCGACCTTGCCGACAATCAGCTTCGCAGCGGCAACAACTGGTCGCTGGCCAGCAGGTCCGGCAATCTCCTGGTTAGCATCTCCCTGTCGCCGGTACCGCCTGTGGGGAGCAGAAATTCCGTTTTGGTGAGGCTCAGCCGACCTGATTCGCTTCCGGTCGCAGGAGCCAGAATCACCGCCCAGACATCGATGCCCACCATGAACATGGCCGGCCCGAGTCTGCTTGCCGAGGAGCGTAGACCAGGCAGCTATGAATTGAAAAGCAACCTGATGAGCGGAACCTGGCAGTTGAATCTGTCCATTGCCCCAGCTGGCGACAAGCCTTGCGACCTGACCTTCAGCCTGGAGATACCGTGATGGTTGAACCTGCCAGCAAGGGCACTGGACGGAGATTGATCGACCAGAACGAGGCAGCTGGTCCGGACCGGCGCCGCCTTAACGTGGTTGCCTGGTCGATTGACCACCCCTACACCATAGCGGCCTTTTACCTGGGCATCGTCATGCTGGCAATCTTCGCGATCGGCTTTTACATGCCCAAACGGCTGATGCCGTATGTCGAGAGCCCGATGCTGGGCATCGTCACCATGCAGCCAGGTCTGTCTGCCGAAGAGATGGAGCAGTACATCAGCAAGCCGATCGAGGAGCGCATGGTAGACATCAGGGGCGTGCGCTACATCCGCTCCACCTCCCAGGAGGGCTTCTCCATAGTATCGCTGGAGTTTCCCTACGGGACGGACATGAAGCGGGCTCTGGTCGATGTGCAAGCTCTGATGAACGTGGTTCAGGCTAACCTGCCCGCTACCGGTGCCAATTTAAAGCCCTCCTGGGTCTTGCCGATCGACCCCCTGAATCTGCCTGTTTTGAGCCTCAATCTGACAGGTAGCGGCTGGGATCCTGTTCAGCTCCGCCAGCTTGCCGACAATCAGATCACCGACCGCCTGAAGCGCGTTCCCCATGTCTGGTCGATTGCCACCGCTGGTGGTTACAAGCGACAGTTGCAGGTCCTCGTCAATCGCAACAAGCTGGCCGCATATGGCCTGTCAATTCTCGATGTCCGCGACGCCCTTGATCGCCAGAACGTAGCCCGGCCGGCAGGCAGGCTCACATATGCTGAAGGCGAGTCGATTGTTCGCGTGAACTCACTTGCTCAGGATGCCAGGGCAGTCGAGAACTATCCGATCAAATCCAACGGAGATCAGGTGATTTACCTGAAGGACATAGGCAGAGTAGTCGACAGTTACTGGGAGAGGCGCTCAGCTTATCATCGCCTGCATGGCGGTCGGATCGAGCCCGGCATTGAGGTAAGCGTCATTCAGGATCCAAGCGCCAGCTCGCCTGAGGTCATTGCCGGCGTCAACCAGGAGATTGCCCAGATCAAGAAGGACTTTCCCGGGATCAATCTTCAAGTGGCTTACGACAATTCACATTTCGTGGGCATCCTCATGCGCAATATGGTGGAGGAGCTGGGACTGGCTGTTATCCTAACGGGAATCGCTGTTTTGCTCTTCCTGGGACAGTGGAGGGGAACGCTCATCGCCATGATCGCAATCCCGATCTCGCTGTCGATCGCCGTTCTCTGTCTCATACCGATGGGAATGACGCTCAATAGCTCGACTCTGATCGGTTTACTTCTGTCCATCGGTCGCCTGGTCGATGATTCGATCATCGACATTCACGCCGTAGAGCGTCACTTGAATATGGGCAAGGATCCCAGAAGCGCCACCATAGACGGTATTACCGAGGTGAGACTGGCGGTCGCCGCATCCACCGGCGTCCTGATCCTGGCCTTGCTGCCGCTCCTCTTCTGCGGCGGCATTGTCGAGCAGATGTTTGTCGGACTTGTCTGGCCGATCATTTTTGGGCTTCTGGCCTCCTTCCTCGTATCCATGACGCTTACCGCTGTCCTGGCAGAGAAAATCTTGAGGGCCAGGCCGGCTGCGTCGGAGATAGGGAGAAGCAGCTGGCTGGACGCCCGGCTCCACGCGCTCCTGCTCGATCCCTTCGAAAGATTTCTCAGCTGGCTGGAGAGAAAGTATGCCGAGACGATAAGCTGGATGCTCGAGCACCGCTTTGCCAACATGGCCCGGATCGTTGCCACCATCGCCATCGGTTTTACGTTCTACAACTTCATTGGCAGCGAGATGATGCCGCTGGCTGATGTCGGACAGGCCTACGGAGCGCTCGAGACGCAGCCTGGATTGTCCTTTGCCCAAACGGAGAAGATAGCCACCCAGATTGAAAGGCTCATGCTCAAGCATCCAGAGATTGTGGACGTCTCCTCGGAAATTGGCGTGGATCCGGGCGGTACATACTTCAACGGCTATGGGATGCCGTCGGTCAACGCCGCCACCTTTATGATCACGCTCACCGACAAGGATGAGCGCCCGAAAAGCATTTGGCAGATCATCGATGACATACAGAACGAAGCGCTGGCTACGATTCCTGGCATCCGGCGCCTGCAAATCAAAGAGATGGGCTCCGATGTCATGGCCAGCTCACAGGCTCCAATCTCCCTTCTAGTCACCGGCACAGATCTGAACATTCTTGCCAAAATGGGCGAGCAGGTGGCCGGGATCGCCCGCCAAACCCCCGGTATGTACCAGGTGGCCACTGACTGGTCTATGAATAAGCCCGGCTGGCAGTTATTAATTGATCCCAGGCGGGCCCTGGAAGTCGGTCTGACCCCCGCGCAGGTCTCAGACCAGGCTTACTACGCCCTGAACGGCGCTCTCACCAATGAGTTTTACCACTTCCCCAACATCAGGCAACAAACCATCCAATTGCGCTACGATGAGCCGCAACGCAAAGATCCACACGATCTCCTCTTGATGACGCTGACAGCCAAGGACGGACGCCCAGTTCCGCTCAAAACAATCGCCCATGCCGAGTACCAGGACACACCATCGCTCATTGAGCACGATCAGATGCGCAGAGCAATAACAACAATGGGCTATTATCGCCCTGGTGGACCCGCCTCTATGGATCTGACCATGGAGGCGATGATGCAGGCCATGTCCAAGCTTAACTGGCCGCCCGGTTACAGCATCGAGATGCGGGGAGATATGACGCAGATGATGGATTCATTCTCGCGTTTGCTGGTTGGCCTGCAGCTAGCCCTTTTCCTCATCTTCCTGCTTCTAGTGGCTCAATTCCGCGGCTTCCTGCAGCCTCTGCAGATGATCTTCTCCATACCGCTCGAGCTTTCCGGGGTGTTCATCGCTCTCTGGCTGAACCATCAAATGTTCTCCAGCGTTTCCATCATGGCCGTTATCATCCTGACCGGCATGGATGTGACAACGGCCATCCTGCTCATCGACCAGATCCTCCGCCTCCGGGCTGAGGGCATTCCCCGCGATCAGGCGATCGCTGTCGCTTGCCCAATGCGCCTCAGACCTATTCTGATGACCTCAATCATCACCATTATCGTTATGCTGCCGCTGGCCCTCTGGCCCAGGACAGGCATGGATGCCTATTCGCCGCTGGGCACGGTGGTTGTCGGAGGTCTGACAGTGGGAACGGTCCTCAGCCTTTTTGATATACCGATCATGCATTCCTATGTTGACGACCTGGCCATCTGGCTGCATCGACTCCTCACCAGGAGGGCACAGCCACGGCCGGAGGGAGGCCAATAAGCATTGAGCTACTGCCCACCAGGACCAAGGCTCTTGCCGGTGCTTTCAGCTGGCTTGCTGGTGCTGCTTTCAATTTCACCTGCTTGGGGGGAAGAGCTTGAGCCGGCCACGCCGGCGTCGACCTCACTCGATGAAGTTCTGGCCGGAAATCCAATCAAGCTCACGATCAGCAAGGAGTCACCGGCATCGGAGCTGCCCACCATCACCGGCCCGATTGCGCTCGCGGAGGCCGTGCAGATCGGGCTCAACAGTAACCTGTGGCTTAAGCAGTCGGAGCTATCCTGGATCATCTCCAAGTTCGAAGCCCGCTCAGCTCTCGGCCAGCTTGGTCCGGCCGCATCCTTCAGCACATTCTACGCCCACTCCTCAATTCAGCAAATGCTGGTGGCTAACCCGGCAGTGAATCCGGCGCCGATGCAGCCGATAGACAAATTCAACTCACTGCACCTGATCTTTGCCGGCACCCAGCCGCTCTTCACCGGTGGGCGCCTTTTCGGCGCCTACCGCGCAGCTCGCGCCCGGGAACGCCAGTCCCTGGCTGGCTACCAAGCAGATCGCATCGCCACCGCGCTGAAAGTGAAGCTGGCCTACTGGGAGGCGGCCTGGAACGAAGCCCGGCTCCGGGTTACCGCTGACTACGTCAAGTCCAAATCCTGGAGCCGAGACAACATGAAAGCCCGCATGCAAGAAGGCAAGGCGATCAAGGCTGACTACCTGCGGGAAGAGGCGGAGCTGTCCAGGGCCAGGGATGCGCTCAATCAGAACTACCGCGATTTCAACACCTCTTTGATCAAACTCAAGACCGAGCTGAGCATCAACCTTGGCTCGCAGATCGACCTGAAAGATGCTCTCGAGTATGCCGAGACAGAGCACGATCTCAATTTCTATCTCGAGGCGGCAGAAAGAAACAGGCCGGAAATTGCCCAGGCCGGCAGCAAGATTGCTGAGATGCAGGCCAAGCGTCAGGTAGCGTTGAGCAAATATTCCCCCCAGCTTAACCTGTATGGGCTGGGCAGCAACGCTACCGGCAACACACCCGGGGTTGCTGGTGAGGCAGAGGGGCGCTGGGGTGGAGTGGTTGCTATTATCGGTGGTATCACCCTTTTCGACTCGGGCAGTCGCTTGAACGACCTGAGAGCAGCTAGCGCCGCAGTAAGACAGGCATCGATTGCCAAACAGGGCACCGAGCTGAAAGTAGCTGAGGATGTGTCGCTCGCCTGGATTGATCTGGACACCGCTAAAAGGAATGTGGAGCTGGCCCGTGACCAGGTGCAAGCCGCAGAAGAGGAGCAGAGACTTTTCCACATGCGCTATCTGGTTGGCAAGGCGATTGCACTCGAGGACTTTGACGCGGCCGTGAGATTGTTCCGGGCCAGGCTCTCGCTCCTGGAGGTCATATACAACTATTGCACCGCGCAAGCTCGGCTAAGCTGGGCAAGCGGTGTAATCTGAACCGGGGTGGGCTGCGGAGCGGCAGGATGACCAACTTCAGACAAACTGGCTCGGCAATTCTCCTTCTCATTGCGCTGGGCGGCTGCAGCCAGATGACCACGGTAACCAGCTCCGGGCCCGGGTCCGGGCCGCTGGCCCCGGGCTGGCAACCAGCTAGCAACCGGGGGTCGACCATAACAGCTCGGCAAGGCAGAGGCGGGCGCCCAGATCGGTCCCCAGCGAGGGCAGCCTCATTAGCGGGAGGGGGAACCACACTCACCGGCATAATCAGCGACAGCATGTGCGGGCTGAACCATGAGGGCATGATCAAAACCGGCAGCATGGGCCAGGACAGCGCGAGCTGCACACTAAAGTGTGTCGAAGCCGGCTCGAAGTTTGTGCTGGCCGACCCGGTCACCGGGAGGATCTACAGGCTTTCCGACCAGAGCCAGGCGAGAGCATTTGCCGGCAAGCGGGTGAAGATCAGGGGCCTGGTCAACGAGGCTGTAAAGACAGTTACGGTAGAGGAGATCAGAGCGGAGTAGCCGCCTGCCCTAGAAGTTCGCTGGTAAGCAGTCCTGTTCTGCGGCATCTGTGCGGTTCGTAACGCTTGGATTAGAATGGGGTAGCAAAAGGAGGAGATGGGCGATGTCAGGTTTGAGATCTGGTTGGCGGTTCAAGCTCTGGTTCCTGCCCTTTGTCCTTCTCGCAACTTTAGCGCTGGCTGACAGTCCGGCTTCGGCAGCGCAAATCGGACCACGCTATGGCGGCATCGAGTTCTATGGCTCTTCGCAGGTAAGCAAGCAGGAGCTCGAGAAGATTATCGGGCTCAAGCCTGGTGCCTCGCTGCAGCAGGTGGACCGAGCGGTTCAGCGCCTAAAGGAAAAACTGGCTTTCCGTCACGTCCCGGCCACCGTGCAGGTGGTCGAGGTCCCACCGGACAAGATTTTCATTGTCGTCGATGTCACCGACACGGCCACCGACACATCTGCCCCGACGCGGCGCCTGAGAAATCCCCGGCACATCTACGTCAGCAGTGAAAAGCCGTTCCTGCTCATGGACCAGCTGGAATCGCGCCTGGAGCGCCTCTCCAACGAAGGGCGGCCCTGGCGGGAGGAGCTCAGGCAGGGACTGAAGTACTACACTGACGAGCCGGCCAATCAGATTGTCGACCAGATTGTCAGACAGGTTCCGGACATGCGCGATGAGATAATAGCCGTCACAGAAAGCGATCCGGACAGTAATCGACGCCGGCGAGCGGTCGAGCTCTTGCATTGGGCCGGTGGCATTCCTAACACCACTTACAGGCTGATTCCGGCAATCGATGACGCTGATGGGGGCGTACGTGCTGCCGTAGCCAGGTACATGTTCCCGCGCTTCGAGCTTCTGCCTGACGCCTTCCCGTTCGCCAAGCTGGTCGAGGCCTACTCAAGACAGATCAACCGACCCACGCACCAGGACCGCACCAAGGGGCTCTACTGCCTGCTGGCCATTGCCGGTCAGAGACCGGACATGATCGACAACATCCAACTTTACGACGAAACGCGCATCAAGAAGCTGGCTGAGGACAGCACTATCCCGACAGTCAAAGACCCTGCCCAGCAGTTGCTGGCCGTCTTTGCCAAGCAGGCAGCAAAGCCGCCGCAGCAGGCCGTGCCACCGCCGCCCCCGGAAGGTGAGCAGGACGCTGCAGGCTTTTAAATCACTTGCTGATTTTGCCGCGCCCGTCGTAGAAAAGTCTCTCTACCGGTCTGTCCTTGATTAGGTGCGAATGAACAATCTCCCTGCAGTCGGATGGCTTGACGTGGGCATACCAGACCGCCTCCGGGTAGACAACCACCATCGGACCGTTGCCGCACTGATCGAAGCAGCCAGCCTTGTTGATGCGGATCTGCTTTTTCAACCCCAGCTCCGAGATCTCCTGGCGGAGTGTCTGCAGAACCTCTTCGCTGCCCTGCCCGGGACAGGTCTTCCCGGAGACGCAGACAAAAACATGCTTCTTAAACACAGTCACGATTGACCTTCGGCAAGGGCCCGATGCCATTATGGCCGCAGCCTGGACTGGCAGCTCGTCTCAAGCCCGATTGTTAAGACTATCTTACAGGTAATGCCGGCATGACCCATCGATCTTGACGGCTGGCCCTGATGTTGCGACAATACCCGCTTGTCCATATTCTGGAGACGACCGCAGACAGCAGGCGCCAACCTTACCACTAAGGACGGCTTAATGAGGGCGATCAGCGTCCAAGCCAGCTCGAGGTCACAAAGTCGACTTTGTCGAAGGGGAGTCAGCCTCCCTGATTTGTGATCCCGGCGGGCCTCGCCAGGGATTTTTCATTTGCAGTTCTTCCTGCAAAAGCCAACCTCCCAAGAAGGAGACAGGAAATGGCCACCAAAGTTCGCAAGCAAGAGCTGGTCTCGGAGCTGCGAGAGTTTTTTGACAACGGCAAGGTTGCTATCGTGACCGACCTTAGCGGGTTGACGGTTGCCGAAATCACCCAGTTCCGGCGCAAGCTGGCTAAGGACAGGGCCAAGTGCCGGATCGCCAAGAACACGCTGATCAAATTAGCGGCAGGCGACGGGGAGTTTGGCCCGGTTCAGGGGTTTGCCAAGGGCCCGACCGCCCTGGTGATCGGCTACGAAGACCCGGCGGCCCCAGCCAAGACCACCTCCGACTTCCTGAAATCGATCAAGAAAGGATCGATCCGGGGCGGGGTGATTGAAGGCAGAGCGATCTCGCCGGCTGAGGTGAAGGCGCTCGCTGAGCTGCCCTCCAAGGATCAGCTTCTGGCAAGTATCATGGGCGGCCTGGATTCAGGCGCCAGAGGCATTGCCGGTCTTCTGGATGCGATTATCCGGGACATCGCCGTGCTGGCCGAAGAGGTCGCCAAGAAGCACAACGCTGCTTGATTTAAGTTTCAAAAAAACCATCACAAAGGAGATTTGACATGCCCACGAAGCTTTCCGTTGACGATCTGTTGGAGCAGATTGGTTCCCTCACCCTGCTTGAAGCAGCCGACCTGAAGAAGAAGATGGAAGAAAAGTTCGGCGTCACAGCAGCCGCCCCCATGGCCATGGCCATGATGCCGGCGGCTGGCGGTGGTCCGGCAGCAGCAGCTGAGGAGAAAACCGAATTTGATGTCATCCTCACCTCCGTAGGGGACAAGAAGATCGAGGTCCTGAAGGTAGTGCGGGAACTGACCGGTCTTGGACTCAAGGAAGCAAAGGATCTGGTTGACTCTGCACCCAAACCGTTGAAAGAGAAAATCAAGAAGGAAGAGGCCGAGCAGATGAAGGCCAAGCTCGAACCTACCGGTGCTAAAGTGGAGATTAAGTAGCACCTCCGGCCACGCTTCTTGGGGTAGCTTCTGACCGGAGGGCGCTCCGTCCAAAGCTGGTCAGCACTTCTTGAGCAGCAAACGGCTTGCTAAAACCGTCCACCCGGCCGCTGCATCCAGGAGCTGGCTCTCGACAAAAAAAACACCATGCGGTGCCCTGCTTGCGGAATCTATCATCCGCCTCTGTATGAGCAATGTGTCTCATGCGGTGCCAAGCTGGGCACCGCTGCCTCAGCAGGCGCGGACAGTGAAGGACAAGAGCAGCTGCCGGCAGCCGACCAGGGATACCGGCCTTCAGCGGATGAGCCATTGGCTCCTCACCACGCCCAGAGGCGCACTAAGGCGGTCGGCCACGCCATTCGCAGCGGGTTGCCAACTGCGGTTGGCTTAGCGCTGGCCCTGACCATTCTCCTGGTGTCAGCCGGTGCTACCGTCTTCCTGCTGACCAAGCCGGCTGACGATGAGCGGCTCTATCAAGAGGGGCTGCGCGAGCTGGCTAACGGGCAGTATGCCTTTGCCGTCAAGTCACTGGAGCAGGCCGTCTCGCAGCGCCCGCACGATGCGAAGGTCTTCCTGTCGCTGGCCCGCGCCTATGTGGGCATCGACCAGGTAGACAAAGCCTGGGACTGCATCAGCCAGGCGCAGCAGCTGGGCACAGGCGTGGTTGCTGAGCCGGCCCTGGCCTCCGACCTGGCTAACTACTACCGCCAGCGCGAAAAGTACGAGCGCGCCGTCGAGCTTTTGCGTCCGCTTGCCCAGTCCGGCGTCCCCGGCAAAAAGGCAGAGCTGGCCGACCTGGATGCACTCTGGGGCGATGAGGCGCTGAGAAGCGGCGACTTAGACCGGGCGCTGAAGTGCTGGGAAGAGGTCCGGGAGATTCGCGAAGGCTCGCGGTTTACCGAGGCAGAGGCAAGGCTTGCAACAATCTATCAGAAAATTACCAACAACCTGATCAACAACCGGGATGACAACAAGGCGCTCGCCTACCTCACCAAGCTCAATACAATTGCGGAGAACGCTGGCAATTACGTGCGCGCTGCTGAGATTTACGAACGACGCGGGCAGCTGGAGCTGGCCATAGACCAGTTGCGGAGGGCGATCAAGATAAGCGCCAGGAATCCGGAGTGGGATCGGCACCTGGCCTCTCTCATGTCCAGGCGCGGTAAGGAGCTGCTCGATTCGGGCGACAGCCAGACCGGTTACGCCTACCTGCAACAAGCCCGCTCGCTTGATCCAGGCAGCGTTGTGCCAGCAACGACAGTGCGCAACATCAATATCTCCCTGGATCCCTCCTCGCACCTCCCGCGCCTATCCGGTGAGATCTGGAATCCGGGACCAAACGTGATTAGCTATTTGACACTGAAGCTTGAGCTGTGGGACACGGTCAGCGCTCATGTGCTCTGGGAGCGAGAGCAGAAGATTATTGATGAGTTTGTGCCACCACTGGCAGTGCAGGAGGCCAAGCCGTTCGATGCGCTGGCCTCAGTACCGGTCAAAGAGAACGGCCTGAGCGAATTTCGAGTCTACCTCGATGGGCAGCTCTACAAGTCCTATCCGATCGGACAAAAGTCGCAATCTGCCGAGACAAAAACAGCCGGCGCCGCGGAGAGCACAGCCCGGACAGGACAGCCCGGCCAGCCGGCGGAAGCCCAGAAGCCTGAAAAGCCGCCGGCCGGGCAGGCTGACTCATTGCCAATCATAACCCCGGCTGGACAGCCTGAGCAGCCGAGGGTAAACCCCAGAGATGCGGCCCAGAAAAACGCCGAAGACCAAACGCTAAAGGACCTGGAATTTTAGCCGCTGCTCATCGGTTTTCTGCTAATTCGAAGCGGCGGCCGGCCGTCGAGATTTGCCGGCCGTTCGGGGCTATCGGTCGTGCGGTAAAAGGTCATTCCCAGCGGCAAGTACCGGTATGCCAGCTCAAATCGGGCCGGGAGGCGGTAGTGCTCACCAACAAATATCTTGACCCGCTCCAGGGAATAGCTGCCTGCAACCTGCACAAAAAATACGTTCTTCAAGCGCAGCAGTTCATCAAAGCTGGTGGCACCAAACTCTCGCATGCGCTGCTGTCCAAATTCCAGTGGCAGAAAAGGGATCGGGAGCAGATTCATAGACCCCAGGCAGGCAGCCGGGTTTTCTAACGGCAAGACTCCTCCCATCCAGGGCAGTGGTGGCACCAGAACGTACAGCTGCCCGCTCGTTGGCCGGAGCTCGCTTATGGCTGCCTTTAACATTCTGTTCTTGCTCAGAGCCAGATCGCTGGCTGAGCGGTGGAGAGCATACAGCTGCCCAACACCAAAAACTGCCGCCGAAATTCCCAGCGCAATGGCCAGCAAGCGCGGGCGCCTGGCCAGATTAGAGAGCTTTTGGCCCGCAGCTCTCAGACATTCAACGTCAACAGAAAAAAGCAGAAACAAGGTAGCACACGAAACAATCGGCAGATAGACTCGCTGGGGAAGCTTGAGGAAGCAGATAAGCAGGATGATCACGGCCAGGACGGAGGCCAGGAACGCGGTTCCGCCCCGCAAACCCAACCGCCTCCTGTCCAATATCCAGATGCTACCGGCTAGCGCCAAAAGGCAGGGCACTGTGAATCGATCCCGGGCAATTTGCCAGAGCTCATTCATTACGTATCCGAACTTCAGGCGGTGACGGTAGGGTTTAGAGCCAGAGAGAATTCCTGCCAATTTTGGCAGACTGAAAACCTGGGCATCCACCGGCAGAAAGTTCTCCATCATCGCCAGATCATTTTCGCTCCAGCCGACCGCACGGACCGCCGGTGATCTGGCATCGGCCCTGGCATAATCGGTAAACTTTTGCTTGGCGCAGTCATACGCGGAAAAGCCCTGCCAGCGGCGTTCCGTCTGATAGTAGCTGTCGTTCCACCGCCAGAGGAGCTCACCCACTACAAGCGTTACGACCAGCAGCCCGCAACCAACCAAGATCCGGGTGTCGGGTTTGGGAAGGCGGAGGTAGCGGGCAAACAGAAACAGCGCGCACAGGAGTATGGAAAGCTCACCGCCGGCCTGCCGAATCAGCACCCCAGCAAGCATCAGGGCTAAACTCAGGCTCATGAGAGCTAACTGTTTGCCTCCACTTAACTCGCTCTTCTCCAGACAGTAGAGCATGGTCAGCGCGCCGGCCTGAGCGACGATCATGGCAGTAGTTGTGAATTGCAGATTCGTCAGGCAGCTCAGCTCGGAGACAAGGAAAAAGACCAGGAACAAAAGCAGTCTTAAAGGTATCGATCCTTGCAAGAGAAATACGGCCAGTACGCAGGCCATGGCAATCACGTGTGCCGCCAGAAGATACCCACCGTACCAGGGGATGCTCGCATTCAAGCCATATAGCCACTTGAGCGCAAGCCCGATGAACACATGGGTATAAAGAAGATGCTCATCAGGCTTAGCGAAGAGAGCGCAACCGGATGAGGTCAAGGCCATCACGACGTCATCGCAGGTGCTGAAGTGCGGCGTGAAAACTAAAGCATAGATCAGGATCAGGATGAGTGCGGACAAGAAACTGAGTCCGTACGCGTACCACAGACCAGGTTGACCAGCCTGTTCCAACAAGTTGTTGAACCTGTGCCAGGAATGTTCCATGTGGCTGCCCGCATCCACTGCTGGCGCTAAGAAATGCTGCCGACCGGGACATTTTACAACTGCTGGCTCGGCCGCCACAAGCAGACGCTTGAGCCGGCAATCGCACCAGTCCATGAGAACGCTCTCAGATGCCGGCTGACGAGGCTGTGCGGGACCGGCTCGCTACCGAGTTAGCTACCGCTAATCTTGTCAGTCGGTTAGAAGCCCAAGACCGTTTCTCTCTGCCGGGGTCACAATGCGCTGGGCGAACCGCTAGCTGTTTCCATCGACACTAAGTCAGGTCGACTTTGTGCTCCCTGGCGTAGGCCTTAAGCTTCATATTCAGCTTCTGCCGCTCGACCGGGGAAAGGCTGGCGATCAACTCGCGGAACTCAGCATGAACTCTTTTTTCTCGCTCCCGGTCGCGTTCACCGTTCATGCCCTCTTCTTGTCTCAGAAAAGCTTCATATCTCTCTTCGAGCTGAGCGCTGAGTTGCTTATCATCGAGCATCTTAGCGCCCCTCTTCAGGCGTAGCAGCTCTGTTTCCTTGAGATAGTCCACTGTATTTTGATCCCGATTGCCCGCTACCTCCTCCTCAAGCCTGGAGATGTGCGATTTGTCACTGGGAACCTGTAACGCCTCAAAGAGATCGTGAACGCTTACGCCCTTATCCAGGTTATCCCACGCCGAGCCCCACTCGTTGTCGATCTTCACCTTGCCGGTCTGAGGATCATAATCAGTTACCGTAGCTTGGTGCCCACCGCCCACCCCGCCCGCCTCGTCTGCCCCGGCCGGGTGGAACGGATAATTGTCGGTGTGAACGGCGACGATAACCGGTAGCTTACCCTCAGCCTTTAGCCGCTCGAGCTCCTTTCCCAGAGCCTGCTCGTCCCGGACCTGGTTGCTGTTCTTCGGGTCGAAAGCGCGCATGAGCACAAGGTCCTTTCCGTCTCCGCCCAGCAGCTGCCTGTCAACTTCCATGATCTGATAAGGCGATAGCACGGACGCCTCTTTCCCGGCCGACCTTTGATGCACTTCCTGTGGTGGTGTCCTGGAGTAATCCATCAAGCGCTCACCGGTGCCCCGCGGCTTCTCCCCCGGAATCGGATCACGCTGCTCGAAGCGTAGCTGCCCCGGCTCGGCCTGGTGGGTCCGACCAGCGGCGTCTCTGTAATCGCAGGCATTCGTCGCAAAGAAGCTGTTCACGGCGGCCACCTGGAAGATCTGGCTGGCGTAACTGCGGCGACCATCCGGAACTGGATGCTCTCTGGCCTCAAAGTCAGCCTTAAGACTCGTCGGGTCGACCGGTACCATCTGCCTCGGCGGTCCAGCTACCTCGAAATGGCCTTCGGTGGCTGCATCGACCACCACCTTAGCCGCCTTGGAAGGCTCCCTGCTATATGTCCTGGCTTCCAGCGATGTGACCGCACAGGTGTCATGGTGTCCTTGATCGATGTTGGTTGGCTGGGCGGACTGATGCAGGATTTGCTCGGCAATTATTACCCGATCACTCTCCTTTACTGGCAGGTTTGGGTTGTCCTTAGCCTCCAAAAGCCGACTGGTCTCTCTGAAGGTGTCGGTCAGCTCTTGCTTGGCCTTCAGAGCATCGGCCTCCCGGCGCTTGGCAGCAGCATCCTCGGTCAGCTTTCTTTCCTTGACCAGCTGATCCGTGACCTGATTCGCCGCTTCTACCCGCTTATTCATGCGCTCCTCAAATTCCTGCATGTCCTTGCGGAACTGGGCACGCTCTTTCGGGTCTGCAATCTTCTCGTCAGCTGCATCTATGAGATGAACGCGCTCCACGAGAAGCCGCTCCTGCTCGTTCTTGGCTTTATGTCCTTGCCTGTCGTCCTGGCCATCAGCGACCACATAACTACCATCAGCTCTCTTGATCAGATAGCTGTGATCCTTGGGATCTGATCCCCAGTGGTGCTCAAAATAGTTGCCATCTCCAGCCGGCCTTCGTTCATAGCCGCTGTTATCCAGGTTATCCACGCGCACAAGGCCGTTCTGCCAGATCGTTCGTTTGTGGCCATCAGCATCCGCGGTCACGAAGCCGCCATCCTGGCTGTGCCCGGGCAAGGACAGGCGCCCTCCAGCGAGCGGACGGTCCGGATCCTTGATGCCGTTAATCCGCGCTATCTCAGCCACGTGCTTGCGGACCTCCTCGTCGCTGGCATCTGGTCCAAGGTGGTCGCGGGCAATCTGACTTAACTTCTCGCCCTTAGTATTGAATACGATGGCCGGCTCGACGTCGCGCTTAATGAGCTCACCCTTCTCCACAGGAGAGATTGCTGGCGTCTTCTCTTCGGGACCTGCCTTTGCCTCATTGCTCTTGGCGGCGCCAGCTAGGGCATCGGCCGGACCGGGAGCTGCGGCCGCTTCTGCCCTGGCCCCGAAGGAAGCCGCGGAAGAGTCGGCAGGGGTAAGCACTCTACCGCTCTGCTCGTCAATCAGCATTAGCTGCGGAATTCCCTTGCTATCGGCCGCACTGACCGCTTCCCGGGCATTCATCCACTTTCTTTGCATAAAAGTAAGCTCTGGCAGTCCAGAAGCTGCCTCTGCAGCCAGAAGATCGCCTAATCTTGGGCTGGCCTGGGCGGTGCCCTCAAACTTGTGATCCAAACAGTCTGCCATCGATGTGCTACCGTGAGTTCCGGGCGGTTTCACTGACTAAAGGGCTGGGCTGCGACTACTCTCAGTGAACGGCTCCGTCTTGAGAATGCTTGCGCTTAATTCCCTGACGGCAGACCTGTGCAAATTAGGAGAAGCTGTCCGTGAGCTTCCCGGCCGCTCCGGCTTTTGATGGCGGATGACAACCAGCGTCGGGGCTAACAGCAACCTGCCGGCAACCCGGGCCAGGCAAGCATGGTAAGGGAGCACCCTGGCCCCAGGCGTACCAGTTGTGGACTTATCGGCTGAAGTCTAGTTCAGGTCAATGTGATTTTCCTTGACAAAGGATTTTAAGTGAGCATTGAGCTTCGCTCTCTCAGCCGCTGGCAGTATCGCCCTCAGGTCGCGGAACTCAGCAAAAATCTTCTTTTCCTGCTCCCTGTCTCGCCCACCATCATGTCTTTGTTGCTGGACTTTCTTTAGGAATTCCTCATACCGCTGTTCGACCTCGGCCCTGAGTTTTTTGTCATCAAGCATCTTGGCGCCACGCTTCAGGCGCAACAGCTCGGTCTCCTTGAGAAAGTCGACTGTACCGCGGTTGCGATTGCTGGCCACATCCGTCTCAAGCTCGGAGATGTGTAGAAAGCTTTTCGGGTCCTGCATGGACAAGAATAGCTCGTGTGTGGTCAGTCCCTTCTTGCCCAGATGATCCGATTGTGAGCCCCACTGATTGTCGATCGTTAAGGTCGATGGCGGTCCTGCTTCGTAGCCGGTGACCGTAACCACGTGCCAGTCTCCCCTCCCGCCGGCTTCCTCCCCAGCATCGGCATGAAACGGGTAGTTATCGGAGTGAACGCTCACGATAACCGGCAGCTTTCCCTCACTCTTAAGCCTGGAAATCTCCGCATCCAGGTCCTGTTCACGGATGCACCAATTGCTGTTGCCGCTCTTGTATCCATAGCTGAGAACAACGTCCTGGCCATCTCCCCCTGAGATTTGCTTGTTCACTTCTCTAATCTGATCGTCGGTCAGTCCAGGGAAATGCGCTTTGGCGTCAGGGCTGCGCACCTCCTGTGGTGGCCGCCTGGAGTAATCCATCAGTCGCTCTCCGCTGTCCTCTGGCTTCTGTCCCGCGACCGGATCACGCTGCTCAAACTTAGTCTGCCCCGGATCTGCATGGTGCTTGATGCCTGAAGCATCGGTGTAATCATAGCCATGCGTGGAGAAGTAGATGTTTACGGCAGTAATCTGAAAGATCTGGCTGGCATAGCTGCGTTGACCATCGGCCGCCGGATTGTTCCTTGCTTCCTTGTCTGCGCTCAGGCTCTTCGGATCCAACTCAACAGTCTTTTCGGGCGGCCCCGGAACCCTGCACTTGCCCTCCGTAGCCACATCAGCAACCAGCTTCGCTACCTTGGAAGGCTCCATCGTGTAGCCTCTTGCCTCCAGGGTCGCCACATTGCAAGTGCTGTGATTGCCCTGATCCACAGAGGTGGGGTGAGCAGCCTGATGCAGGACCTGCTCAGCAATTACTACCCGATCCCTTTCCTTTACCGGCAGAGTTGGGTTGTCCTTTGCCTCCAGCAAGCGACTGGTCTCCTTGAAGGTATCGGTTAACTCTTGCCTGGCCTTCAGAGCATCTCTTTCCTGGCGCTGCACGGCCTCATCCAGGCTGAGCTTGCCATCCGCGACCAGCTGATCTCTTAACCCGTTGGCTTCTTCTAGCCGTTTGGCCATGCGCTCCTCAAATTGCTGCATGTCCTTGCGGAATTGGGCACGCTCTTTCGGGTCTGCTATCTTTTCGTCAGCAGCATCTATGAGATGCGCTCGCTCAATCAGAAGCCTCTCCTGCTCGCTCTGCGCCACATGTCCCTGGCGGTCGTCCCTGCCATCAGCAACCAGATAGCTACCATCAGCCTTCTTGATCAGATAGCTGTGGTCCTGGGGATCTGATCCCCAGTGGTGTACAAAATAGTTGCCATCGCCATCCGGCCCTCTCTCATAGCCACTGTTATCCCGGTAATCCCCACGCACAAGGCCGTTCTGCCAGATCGTTCGTTTGTTGCCGTCAGCATCGGCGGTCACGAAGCCGCCATCCTGGCTGTGCCCGGGCAAGGTTAGACGTCCGCCAGGGAGCGGGCGGTCTGGATCCTTGATGCCGTTAATCCGGGCAATCTCAGCCATATGCTTCTGGACCTCCTCGGCGCTGGCCTCCGGTCCAAGGTGGTCGCGGGCAATCTGTCCTAGCTTCTCGCCCTTAGTATTGAACACGATGGCCGGCTCGACGTCGCGCTTAATGAGCTCTCCTTTCTCCATGGGTGAGATTGCTGGTGCTTTCTCTTCGGTACCTGCCTTTGGCTCACCGCTCGTTGTCTTGGCGGCACCAGCGGAGGCATCGGCCCGGGCGGCTGTAGCCACCTCTGAGGCTGAAGCCATAGCGGTATCAACTTTGGTCAGGATCTGGCCGGTCCTTTCGTCGATCAACATCGGTTGGCCGGGTTGACCGCTGTGTCCGCTCCAGCCGCCAAACCTCAAGTATTTAGCTTGCTCCCTTTGCTGCGCGATGAAAGAGGGCATGCCGGCAAGCGCTTCCGACAACAAATCACCCGATGTCTCCTTGGCTGGGCTTCTGCCCTCGAAACTCTTTTCCAGGTATTCGGTCATTAGCCAGTTTCCGTGGGTCTCCTGCGCTCATATCCGGCCTGGGGCCATCGGCCACTATAGGCTCAGTCAAGGCGTCCTGGCCGGTGATCGGTCAGCCCCCCTCTTCCTTAGACCGCAAGCCCGGACAAATTAGGAGCGGAGGCAGAGTCATTAGGAGGCCGCCCTGCTGCCAGCACAGAGCACTGAGCGTTGGCGATCGCCTTCGCCGAATCAAGCCAATTACTGCTTAACCTCAATGGTGTAGGTGACCTTCACCTCGCCATTGGCTGGCACCTTGACAGCAAACTCGAAGGTCTTCGAATCTTTCTTGGTGTAATCCTGGCTGGACTCCAGGATCTTCCACTGCCCCCAGGAATGCTCCACCGCGGTTATGGTCACCGGGCTGTCTTTATGGTTACGCAGGCTTATCTCGTAGGACATCCGGCGCATACGGTCCGATACCTGTTGATAGTTCGTCTGCTTGCGCTCGCCAACCAGGTCAAAGGCGTCCCCGATGTAAAGCCGAATCTTCTCGTCACGCGGTGTATGACCGATCATGTCCTCGCCAATGAACTGCAAGGCGCCGTCCTGATCCCGTTTGTACACCCGCACCTTACCCTTGGGCATCGGCATGCCCAGATGATTTGCCTCCTTGTTTTCCACCTCCAGCTTGACGTTCACTTTCTGCGAGTCGCCGCGGTTCCAGCCATCGATGCCAAATGAGGGGGCCTCGGGCTCGAAGATGAACAGCTTCTTGACCGGCACGTTGCTGGCATTGAACAAGCTCAGTTGCTTGGTCTCATTGTCATTAACATCCGTCTTCCCCTGAAGCGTATAGAGGTGATACTCAGCGAAGGCTTGCTCTTGAAACTGCGGCGCCATCCCACCGTCGGCTGCCGCCTTCATCATCATGCGTGGTTGGGGCGGCAGCACCGGTTGAACACGATGAACGTCCCCGGCCAGCAGCTTCAGGGCGGCGTTCTTATATGTAGCGCCGCATTTGTTATCGAGCGTCACCCAGCTGGTCAGGTCTACCTGCGTATCATCAGGGTTGGAAATTGCTACATAGTCGCAGCGCCAATTCAGCCCAGAGGTCTGATAAGCAATCTCAGTCTTATGCTTGCCCGCTTTGTTGGTCTCGAGCTTCCACAGGAGGGACGGTTTGGATACAAGTCCGGCTGGCATCTCAGCAAGCTGCACCTGTCCGGCGGGATTGAGCACAATTCCATCAGCGGTCTTCACCACAAGTCCCTGCTGGCGTGTCGAGACATTGCCCTCGGTATCAGATACGGTCGCCTGCGGCGCATTCAGGAGAACCCCGGAAAGCTCCTCGATCTGCCCGCCAGGCAGAAACTGCTTGAACTTCACATTCTTGCCGATGGACTTCCCGAGGATAGTGGTCGGATCGATCAGGTCGTACTGATAGTTTTGCTCCCGGACCGCCACCGCATTAGGTGCAGTCAACGACTGAAAGCTCACTGAGGTCGGATCAATGCGGGCGGCCACGTCCTCAAAGCGCAGGTAGTTGACCCCGTCTTTGAGCTCTACCTCGCGCAAATCCTTCACAAGACCGAAGTTCTGGTTATAAATGGTCAGGCTCACACCCTGAGAGTCTGAGGCAGTGACATGCTCGGCCAACGCTTGACCGCCGCTGATAGCGCATGCCGTGGCCAGTAGGATGCCGGCGTGCGCCAGGGCGGCTCGGGGTCGCTTGGTAAAAGTCATAGTATCTCTCCAGCAATTAAATACTCGACTGCCCACATTGACCAGCCGAAATCAGGCTAGCAAGGCGGCTAGCCATTTCAACGTCCAGTTCATGTCCAGCTTTAATACTAACGAACCGGGCCTTGAAAGCCAGCGGGTTAACCCCGGAAAGAGCCAGGTCTCCAATCAGGTCCAGGAGCTTGTGGCGGACCGGCTCATCGGGGAAGCGCAAAGGTTGGCTGAAACCATCAGCGGTGAGGCTCACCACTTCATTTTCGATGCCCAGGAGCTTGTGCTCATTGAGCGAGCCAAAGGTGCGAGCGTTCGCTACTGCCTGCGAGTCCATACTCGCGTCCCAGCTCTGCCAGCGCTTGCCGATGGCCGGGTGATCCCAGTCGATGTGGTAACTGACCGAGAAATGGTCGTCGGGAAGGGCGATCAGGAGCTTGTCACCCTTGCGGCAGGTGATCGGTTCACTGAGCTCAATCCGGGCCGGCCGACTTGTCTTCTCCCAGCCGGCTGCCTCAAACAACTCCAGCCAGAATGCTGCACTGCCGTCGCCCAGAGGCATCTCCGGTCCATCCACCGCTACAAGCAGATCGCTCAATCCCCAGAGACTGGCCGCAGCAAGGAAATGCTCGACTATACACAGGCGGGCACCCTCGCGTCCGAGCACCACGTTGCGCAGTGTGTGCACGACAAACTCGGCCCGGGCTGGCACATGAACCGGCGCACCGCCCTTGCCGATGGCAAACACTATACCGTGGCCAGGCTCGGCAAGGCGAACCTGGACGGAGATGTCCTGTCGCGAGGTTAGCCCTCGTCCCCGGTAGCTCACGGCAGAGCCGTTCACGGTGGCCTGAGGCGCGTCGCCGCCCTGGCCCTGATTGCACCCGCTAATGACGGTCATCTTCCCCCGCCCTGGCCAGCTGCCGCTCTTCAAGAAGCCTTTCCAGCTCGGTCACTCTCTTTTGCAACTGTCTCAACTCGTCATACATCTTCGGGCCTTTGCGGGTAATCGCTAGCTGAGTAAAGTGCTCCTTCACCGGGATCGCCGGCACCCCCACCACTACCTCTCCTTCCGGGATGTCCCTCATTACCGCCGCCTTGCCTTCGACGATGGCGTCCTTGCCAACGCTCAGGTGATCCTTGATGCCGACGTGTCCAGCAATAATCGCCCGATCACCGAGCGTGACGGATCCAGCAATCCCCGATAGCGACACAACGATCACCTCTCGGCCCATCCGCACGTTGTGAGCAACCATCACCAGATTGTCGATCTTGGAACCTTTGCCGATCACGGTAGCACCGATGGTGGCGCGATCGATGGTGGCATTGGAGCCTATCTCCGCATCATCCTCGATGATCACAGTACCAATTTGAGGGATCTTCAGAAGCGGGTTGGGATCATCGGACAGCTCGTTGTTGCCCGCCATCCTCCGCTCCATGTTGGAAGGCCGCTCAGTTACATAGCCAAAGCCGTCCGAGCCGATGCTGGCACCCTGCTGCAGGACAACCCGGTTGCCAATCTGTACATAATCGGCCACGAGGCAACCCTGGTGAAGAAGGCAATTTTCGCCAATCGTTACCTTGCCGCCAATCAGGCACCCAGGCATGATAATCGTGCCCTTGCCCACCTTTGTTCCCGGTCCCAGCACAACCCCGGCCCCGACGGCCACACCCTCACCAAGCTGACAGGACGAATCAACCACGGCCGAAGGATGGATACCTGGCCCGGGCTGAAAGCGCTTCGGCTGAAGCGCAGCGAGCATTCTCTGCAAAGCAAGCAGCGGGCGTTGAACCACAACGCTGGGCAGGTCCGTCTTAACACCCTCCGGCACCACAACCGCCGAGGCCCGACATTCGGAGATGCGCTTGATCAATTTTTGATCGAACATCAGGGCCAGGTCCCCGGGGCCGGCCTGAAAGGGAGATTCGGCGACGTTTACTACCTTGGTTTCCGGCGGACCCTCCACCCTGCCACCAACTGCAGCGGCAATCTCACCTAGGCTGAACTCTTTGGGGAGCTTCATCGGATCAACTCCTGAAGGAAAGTATGGAACGGTGCCAGCGAGCCGCATTCACTGAGGTCAAACAAAGCGTCGTCGATCAGAGCGGACGTCGGACAAGCCCAGCGCCCAGATGCTCTATCGGTTCCGTGCACGGCCCTTAAGCCGGTTAGCCAGGAGCCAGGCGCTGGTTACTTGGTAGCCGGCTTGGCTCCAGCAGCGTTGGCCAGACCGGTCAAGCGCTTAACCACACCTTCAGTCAGATCGACACCACCCATCAGAACCGCTTGCTTCAACAGAACGACGTCAACCTTGCGGTTGCCCGCCTCAGCCTTAATCGCTCCATCGATGTCGTTCTCCAGTTGAGCCTCGAGCGCCTGGGCCCGGCCCTGAACCTTTCTGACCTCTTCATCTATCTGGTTCTGGAGCCTCTTTTGCAGCCCTTCCAACTCGGCTGGAGGCTTGCGAGCGGTCTTCGCCTCTTCATACTGCTTGTTGCTGTCTTCAATCAGCTTCTGAACCTTCTCTTCAGACCTCTTCAGCTCTTCAGCAGCCTGCTGAGCCTTTGGATAACCGGTTACCACCTTGTCACGATCGACAATTCCCACCACCTGCGGCTTGGGTGCTACGGTCTGAGCGCCCACGGGAAGAACGGTACCGGCAACCAACAGTGCACCGGCAACGACCGAGAACAGCTTATGAGAGTAGTGCATCCTCTCCTCCAAAACTTAAAGAATCACGCATTCGCGCCAACCGGCTCAGTTTACACCATCCTGGACGCTCAAGCCAGTTGATAGGACGCTCCATTTAAGAGAGTTAAAACTTCTCTTCAAATTGAGAGAAGATCGCTGGGACTTAGCCGGCTTCCGGTCTGGCCTGCCACCCGAAGCGTCCCTGGGCAACTTCCCCGCCCTAGAATTTGTCACCGAAACCGAGCGTAAATCTCGGGGTCATCTTGCCCAACAAGGTGCTAATCAGCGGGAATCCATAGTCAAGTCTGACCACGCCAATCATAGGAAGATTGACGCGCAATCCAAAACCTACGGAAGCGCCAAGAGTTGAACGCTGATAGTAGCTGTTCGTAAGCCCGTTGCCGGACACCTGGCCGGCATCAAAGAAAGCTACTGTCTTGACGTTCTTTATGACCGGATTGATGATCCCGGCCAATTTGTTGGAGGGATCAAGAAGCGGAATCGGCAGCCGGCGCCGGATCTCGGCGCTGGCCATGAGCATGGATGTTCCTGTGCCCAGATCGGAGAACGACCTATAACCGCGCAAGCCGTTCCAACCGCCGAGCCTGTACTGGGCAAACTGCGGCGTGCCACCAAGCGAGCTGCCACCCTGAATATTGAAGGCCAGGCTGGTCTCCTTGGTCACCGGAATGAACTTGCTGAAGCTGGCACCGAGCTTGGCAAAACTAGCTGCAGTCAAACCCAGAGACGGGCTGGCCGTCAATTTGGCATTGATACCGCTGGTGGGATCGACCGGGTTGTCACGCGTGTCGTAGTGCAAGGCTGGGTTGACGGTCAGGAACGCGCCGCCTTGCAACTGGCTGGAGCGGACCTGGCTGGCCACCTGCTGCGCCGAGGCAAGATCGGTGGCCTGCCCCAGGGCCAGGGCACGGCCGGCCAGGTAATTGACCGTGCTCAGGTTGTTGATCAAGCCGCCAGCGTCCTGCAGGACCGTCTGCTCGCCGGTGAAACCGAGGCTGGCGTTGAAGTGGTGGCCGAGCGGCTTGGTGAAGGTTACGCTGGTGCCCAGCGTTCGCTGTTGAGAGTTGTCAACAAGCATGCTGTTGTAGTTCCTGGCGAAGCCGGAAACAGCCAGGGAGGTATCGGTCCCGCGCAGGTTTGGCTCAATCCAGGTGAGCTCAGCCTGATAGGTGCCCTTGTTGGATAGGAAGTTGGTGCCACCGTTGTTGACGATGTTGTTGAATTGACCAAACATTCCGGAGCCGATCTGGGAGTTGAAGGAGAGAACCTGCCCGCGGCCACGGAAGTTGCTGTCGGAGAAGCTGAAAGATCCGAACGGTCCGGCCACGGAGTCCACGCCACCGCCCAGCCCTACCGAGCCGGTGCGCTTTTCGTCGACCTCGACCTTGAGCGTGTATTTGTCGGGATCAGTTTGGGATGGGACCAGGCTTCTGCGGATATCCTGGAAGTATCCGTTGGCATAAAGCTTGCGAAGATCGGCTGTGAGCTGACGCTCGTTGTATACGGATCCAGCCTTCAGCTTGATCGCACTGCGGATGATGAAATCCTTGGTTTTTCTATTGCCGGTTACCTGAATATCGTTGACGACGCCCTCATTTATGGTCAGGTTTACGCTGCCGTCCGGATCATCCTTGACGTCAACCACCCTGGCCAGGACATAACCGCGGTCGTGGTATGCCTGCTCGAGCTTGTCGATGGCTCCGGAGAGCTGATTGAGATTCTGCGGTTTGCCGAGCTGATCGGCAAACATCTTGGTGATCTCTTCGGTTGACAAAGCCTGATTACCCTGAAAGGCAAATTCGGTAATGGGCGCGTTCTCTTGGACGCGAATTTTGAGCAGCACACCGTTGGAGGACAACTCCGGCACCACCTGCAAGTTCCGGTCGTCAAAATAGCCCATGCCGTTTACGGCCTTCAGGTCATTGAGCACCTGGTCACGATCAAAGCGATCACCGCGTCTTGTCTTGACCACACCGAGGATGTCTTCTGTGGGCACCAGCCGGTTGCCTTCGACCGTCACGTCCTCAATCGTCAGGTTACTGTCTTCTACATCTGCTGCTCTGAAACCAGCACCTTCAGCCCGGCACGGAATCACCAGACTCCAGCCTGAGGGCGACAGCGCCTGAGCAATTAGAAGGATGATGAGCCCAAGAGGGGCTAACCGCTTCAGGGTCTTTGCCATGACTTCCGATGGATGGCCCGACAGAGCGTCATTTTAACATGACGAGCGAGCCTGCCAAGGTGTTGCCAGTCTCAGCAAAAATTTATTCGGTAGTCAAGCGCTGGCGCTTGAGCTGAGCGGTCTGCCGTGATGCACGTGAGGGCCCTCGGCTAGCTGCAGCCGCGTCTGGCCGACCAGGGCAAGAGCCTCAGCCGGGATGAGCGATATTAGTGAATCATCTTGCCCCGGCCCGCACAGGCGTTAGGGCTGGAACCAGTTAACCGGCTGTGGATCCAGATTGATGTTGATCTGCTTCACCTCAGTGTAAGCATCCAAGCCGAACGTTCCCAGCTCCCGTCCCCAACCGCTCTGTTTGTACCCGCCCCATGGGCACTCGTTGTAGGTGCTGTGGTAGCCGTTCACCCAGGTGATACCAGCCCTGATCGCTTTGACCACACGATGGGCGCGCGCCAAATCGTTGGTGAACACCGCTCCAGCAAGGCCATAAGGCGTGCCGTTGGCCAGCTCAATTGCCTCCTCCTCCGTGCGGAATTTCTGCAAGACGACCACTGGACCGAATATCTCCTCCTGGACGATGCGCATTTCCGGCTTGACGTTGGTGAAGATCGTGGGGTTGATAAAGTACCCGCCCTTGTACTTCTCGCCCTTGGGAGTGTCACCACCGATCTCCAACTTCGCGCCCTCCCGCTGCCCGATCTCGATGTATTCGAGAACACGTTTGTACTGCTTTTCGCTAACCAGCGGTCCCATCTCCGTGTCTTCCTCGAAGCCAGGACCAACCCGGATTTTTTTAGCGCGCTCGACCATCTTCTTCAGGAATCGGTCGTAGACCGACTCCTCAACGACCATCCGTGAACCGGCCGAGCAAACCTGGCCAGCATTGCAGTAGATGGCGAAGAGCGCGTAATCAACCGCCGTATCCAGATCAAAATCGGAGAACACCACCATTGGTGACTTGCCACCAAGCTCGAGGGTAACCTTCTTGAGATTGCTGAGAGCCGCCTGGGCAACGATCTTGCCGGTCTTGACACTGCCGGTGAAGGCAATCTTGTCGACGAGCGAACTCTCGGCAATTGGCAGTCCCACCTTGGGCCCGTCACCGAGAACTATGTTCACCACCCCTTGCGGTAGGTCAAGCTCCTTCAAGAACTCAGCCAGGCGAATGGCGGTAAGCGGTGTGTACTCGCTCGGCTTCAAGATACAGGTATTGCCGGCAGCAAGAGCCGGTGCCAGTTTCCAGGCAGCCATCAAGAGAGGATAATTCCATGGGATGATCTGTCCGCACACACCGATCGGCTCCCGCACCACAGTGGTCACCGAGGGAGCCGGCACCTCAACCGCCTGGCCGCTGGGCTTGGTGATCAGCCCGGCATAATAGCGGAAGCAGTTGGCAGCATCGGCAATGTCGTACTGCGTTTCGCGCAGCGGCTTGCCGCCATTCAAGGTCTCCAGTTGGGCAAGCTCCTCGGCATTCTGATCGATCTTGTCGGCCAGTTTGAAGAGGAACTGGGCACGCTCAAAAGCAGTCATGCGCGGCCAGGGACCACGGTCAAAAGCTTTGCGAGCTGCCTTGATCGCGGCCTCCACCTGCTTGGCCCCTGCCTCCGCCACCTTACACAGAGGCTTGCCGTCTGCCGGGTTTATCAGTTCGCGTTCGCTGGCGCCTTCTTCAAACTTGCCGTCGATAAAGAGCTGCCACTTGCGGTCTACCTTTACTCTCGGCGCCGTTAAGGTTTGAGCCATGTTCAAGTAACCCTCCGTCTTTGCTTAGTGCCTGCCTGCATGTTGTGATGCCAAGCGCTCTGGAAGAGTGCTGCTGCGCTGCCAATAGCCTGTTATTAGGGTTGTAAAATCATATCATGCCAATCCGGCTCAGCGCTTGAAGTCAAGCCATTGAAGCTGAGCCAGAATCGATGCTGATCCAAGCCTCGAGCGCCGGAATCACTGGACACGAGAAGAGGAGGAGCAATCAGCATGAGCGTCCTTGAGCGGTTCAAGGTAACCTTGTCCGGGCTGCCTGATCACCGTGCCTGTCCACCGGCTGTGCCAGGAGCTGAATCATCGCTCTGCCGCTGGTCCAATTTCGGTAGCCGCCAGCAGTCCTACCTGACAGGAGCGGTCTGCATCTGCCTGCTCCTCGCTGCCTGGTTGTGCCTGGCAGAAGCCCAGGCGGCGCCGTTCGGTTTTGCTGAGGCGGTAGAGAGCTACAACGCCGGCAAATACTCTCAAGCGCTCAGCCGCTTCCAGGCAATCCGTGACCCGGATGCCCTCACCCACTATTACATGGCCGTATGCGGTCGAAAACTGAACCAGGTGGAGCTGGCTAAACAGCACTACCAGTGGGTAGTTGACCATACGCTGGATCCCACCCTTAAGCGCAATGCAGAGATTGGCCTTGACCAGCTGAGCGACCACCAGTCTGCGAGCGGGCATCAGGGAGCGCCGGCAACAACCGGCCCGGCAAGCTCTCATTCCAGCGCCGGGCGCCCCAGGGTAATTCATTTCTTTGCCAGATGGAGCGCACCGTGCAAACGCCTGGCTCCAGTGCTTGCCGATGCGCAAGCTCAGTTTCACGAGAGCGTGGACTTTCAGCGGGTCGACATTGATGACCCCCACAGCGCCAAGCTGGTTCACCAGTACGGCATCTACGGCATCATGGGAGTGCCCGCGCTCTTCTACCTGGACAGGCGTGGTCGGGCTGTCAATCACACTACCGGCATGGTCAGCAGAGAGGAGCTGGTGCACAATATTCAAGCGCTCCTGGACCGTTGACAATTGGTGGCTGAGCGCGGGCAGTCCAGGAAGCGCCGCTGCGATGAACTGATAAGATCTGCGGAATTATGACCCCATACCGATACTGCAATTCGGCGCTTGCGGACCAGGGCAATGCTGGCCGGCTCGGTTCCGGGCCGACCGCAATGCCGATCCGAATCGCCGACGGTGGCATCACTCGACTCGATTAAAGGAGGGAGAATGCGCAGGCGCTTCCATGAATGGTTATTGGCAATCCTGGCCGGCTTCAGGGATGAGCATCCTTCAGAAGCGATAGACCCCGGCGCTGAATCACGGCTCTGCCCGCGACCAGATCAAAACTTCCCCAGGAAAACGCTTACGGTTTGGCTTGCCTGCCTGTGCCTCGTCCAGGCCGCATGGCTGATCAGCGGGCAGGCCCAAGCGGCACCCTCCGGTTTCGCCGAAGCGGTGCAAAGCTACAAAGCAGGCAAGTATTCGCAGGCGCTTAGCCAGTTTCAGGCGATCAGGGGCCCGGAAGCCCTGACTCACTACTACATGGCTATCTGCCTCCAGAACTTGAACCAGGTGACGCTAGCAAAGCAGCACTACCAGTGGGTTGCTGTCTATGGCACCGATCCTGCCCTCAAGCGCAATGCGGCAATTGGCCTTGCCCAGCTGAGCAAATACCGGTCTGCGAGCGGACCTCAGGGACAGGTGGCTGTCAGCCGCGGGGGAATTTCGCACAGCGGGGGTGGGCGCCCAAAGGTAATGGACTTCTTTGCCACCTGGTGCGGTCCTTGCAAGCGCCTGGCACCAATCCTGGAAGAGGTGGAGTCCCAGTTTCGCACAAGCGTGGATTTTCAGCGGATTGATATTGACGACCCCGCCAACGCGCAGCTGGTCCACCAGTACCAGGTCAATGCGGTGCCGACCCTCGTTTACCTGGATGGTCGCGGTCAGGCTGCCAGTCAAACTACCGGACTGGTCGGTAAGGAAGAGCTGGTAAGTAACATCCAGTCGCTCCTGGCCCACTAAAGGCGGCTGGCAGAGGAAGCTAAGAGCGGGCGCTTGGAGCCCAGAAACCCTGATAGAATTTGCGGGTCATGGCAGCTACATACCCAGGATTCTTTGTCACTCTGGAAGGTCCCGAAGGGGCCGGCAAGACTACCCAGCTCAAGCTCCTCTCCAAGCACCTGGAGGCGCTCGGGCACAAACACCTGGTCACCAGGGATCCGGGCGGAACATCGTTGGGCAGGCAGATACGCCGCATCCTGCTCAATCCGGAAACGCCGGTATGCCCGCTCACCGAGCTCTTGCTCTACGAAGCCGATCGGGCTCAGCATGTCGAGGAGGTGATCGTGCCTGCTCTCAAGAGCGGCTCGCTGGTTCTCTGTGACCGTTACACCGATTCAACGCTTGCCTACCAGGGTTACGCTCGCCAGCTTGATTTTGAGCTGATCCGCAAGCTGAACCAGATCGCCACCGGCGGCCTTACCCCGGACCTGACCATTCTTTTCGACATCGACAGTAGCGCCGGCCTGGCCCGGCTGCACCCGAGCGGTCACGATCGCCTGGAGCGGGAGGCCCTGGAGTTTCACGTGAAGGTCCGCAAAGGCTACCATCAGATGGTCAAACAGGAGCCGGAGCGCTGGCAGGTGATTGATGCCTCGCGCCCGTTCAGCCTGGTGCAGGAAGACTTGAGGCGCATCCTCGAGGAGCGCTTCGGGCTGGCCGGGCTCATGGAGAAGTCGATCGGCTGAGGCCAACTTACGGCTTAACCCGCTGTGAAACCTCGGCACCGAGCTGATCGAGATCTCGGCGCAGATCTGCCTCCGCGTCCGGGTCGAGCGTGCCACCGCCGGAGTTAATAAGGGAGCCCTCCTTGCCGCTGAGGTCGCTCAAGCGCCTAGAAAGGTGCTCGTAATCAGCATCCGCTAGCTTGCCATTAGCTTTAGATTCGTCGATAAACTTTCTCAGGTCGCTGAAGACCGTGGACAACGGCGGCTGTGCCGGCTGCGAGACGCCTTGCTGAACAACAATCACCTGATTGAGATAACCGTAGCCAGCCGGACGGAACCATGGGTAGTAGTAACCAGAGGGCGCCCTCCAGAAATTGTACTGAACACCGCCACGGCTGATGTTGAAGGCACCACCGCCGATCGGGACCGGAGCACCGAAGACAGGCCCACCGTACACCGGATAGGCGGGATAGTAGGGGTTAGCGTTGTAAAAGCCAGCTCCCGGTTGATTCCTGAGGAAATAAGGCTGCGGATAGCCCAGTGCCGGCGAGCCTTGATAGACAGCTCCGGGGACGCCGGTGGTGGTGGCCGGTGTACCCGGGTATATCTGCCTGTTGCCGTACTGGCTTGCGTTCCACTGAGCGCTGGCAGCTTCAGTTAGAGACAGGCAGGCTAATATCGCCGCCAGGCGGGACAATGGGCGCACGTTCATAAAAGACACCTCTTGCTCGAACCGGCCCCCGCACACTCATATTAGCAGCGTCCGCGAGAAGATTTCTCAGTCCTGCAGCCGGACCAGCTTCATGCGGGCGTTATCCTTGACCGGCTCGTCATGCGCACCCTGGAACATGGCCCAGACAGTCCATTCGTCGGAACGCAAAAGCTTGTTGTACTTGCCGGAGATGTCCAGTTCCAGATTGCCCTCCGGCCTCTGCACCATCCCTTTCAGCCAGTAAGATTCAAGAAAAGGATTTGTCTGAATCACCTGCCCCTCAAGATCGCTCTCCCCGAATTGGGTGGTGACAGCACCGCTGAGCAAATCCCGCTTCTGCGACATCAGCAGGTCGAATTTGAGTCTATCTGACTGCAGCCTCTTGAGCAGGCTGGGGTCAATTTTGGCCTCGCCAGCGAAGAGCGGGTGGTCGAGCTGACCCTGAAAATGCCCGGTCATGGTCGGCTCATGGCCGAAGATGTACCAGAAGACGGCCCAGGCTGCCAGGCCTACAACCACGGCTATCGCCAGTCGCCGATTTCTAACCTTGAATAGCCTTGCCGGGCTAAAACCAGCTCTCAGCCTGCTCCTTCTCTCATAGGGGAGCCAGCCACCGGAATTGTCCCGGCCACACTTCAGGCAGTAGAGGATGTTGGCGCCGGAGCTAACCGCTCGGCACTGGGGACAGACCATCTTTACCGGGTCAACCTGGGAAGATTCCGCCGACGCCGAATCAGCCAGTCGAGCCATGATCTCGGATACCGTATCCGGCTTTACCTGACTTCCGTCAAGCGTCGGTACACTGGCATTCGGCGTCTTGCGAGTTCCATCAAACGTCTTGCGAACTCCCTCCAGCGTCTTGTGCTCGGACTTGCTCGAGGCCTTGAGCAGATCGTTAAGGAACTCCTGAACGGTGGTCGGTCTGGCTGCAGGATTCTTGGAAAGCGCTCGCATGACCGCTTCGCTTACATAGTCCGGAATATTCAGGTCCATGCGCACGCGTTTCGGGGATTCGGGAGTGACGTTGAGGTGTCCAACCACAATTTCGCTGGTTTTCTTTGAGTTGAAGGGCGGCTTGCCGGTAAGCATCTCGTACATGATCACGCCCAGAGAGTATATATCCGAGCGACAATCAGCCTTTTGCCCGCGCAGCTGTTCCGGCGCCATGTACTGCGGTGTACCAAGCATCGCACCGGCGGCGGTCAGCGCGGCCTGAGCAACGCCACCCTCGGCAACGCTCGGCTCCAGCTTGGCAATGCCAAAATCCACTACCTTGACCCAGTCCTCAAGCCCATTTTGCGTGGTCAGCATGATGTTGTCAGGTTTGAGATCGCGGTGAATAATCCCCAGGTGGTGGGCTTCACCAATTGCCTGGCAGACCTGCTCCATGATCTCCACAGCTTTCTTTGCACTCAAGCCGTTGCCCTTCCTGATCCGGCTTGACAGGGTCTCTCCAGACAGATACTCGATGATCATGAACGGGCGCTCGTGCTGGTCTATCCCCCACTCGTAGATGTGTATCGCGTGAGGGTGATCGAGCTTGGTGGTGGTTTGCGCCTCGCGGACAAAACGTCGAACCAGCTCCTCGTCACGCGACCGGTGCGCGTGCAAGACCTTAATGGCCACGATTTGGGTGGTGTCGAGCGTCTCGGCTTTGTAGACCGTGCTGACACCGCCCTTACCGATTACCGAAATTATCCGGTAGTTGTTCCAGAATGTCTCGCCAGGTTTAAGCCCTGAGGGGTCACTGCCAACCTGGGAGTCGTCTGGCAGGTACTCAGACATTAGGGCAGCCCCATCTTTGAATGAACGAAGCCCCACGTAAGTGGTGCTCACTATGAAAGTTATACACCAAAGTTAATTGGAATAAAGGTCCGGCTTCCTACCCTGGCAGCTCATCCCCTAGGAAACCTTCAAAACCACTGAAAGTTCATCTCCTCGGCGGATAAATGGAGGCAGATCAGGCTCCAGAAGGCCAGGAAGCCCAGGGAGGAGATATGGAATACCCCGGTTGGCGGCAACTGCCCGCTTGTCGCCAGGGCGAGGCCGCCGGGCAGCATCAGCACCAGGCAGAAGAGGGAAAGCCTGCGGCAGACGGCCATTAAAGGTTTTCCAAAGCGGGTCCGGCGCTTGTAAAGAACAAAACCGGCCAGACCAAGCAGGAGAGCCATCAGCAACCCGTGTAGCGCAGCGTCGAACCAGACGTGGCAGACAACCGCCCGAAGCGCCTGCCCGAAGCTAATCAAGGTCTGATCGAGGTTGAAGGGCTCTACTCCAGGTGGCATGCCGACGCTCCAGGGCAAAGCAGATCGCAGCGATTCGCAGAAGACGACCGAGAATGATAGCGCAGATTCCGGTTGGCAAACCTTGGTCAGCTCTTAGCCCGTTTCCTGGCCTGGCCTTTGCCTCCAGCGCTGAGCGTTTGATGCTCGGCCTTGAGCGCTCTTTCCAGATTTTCCTGATTAGGTTTCAATTGTGGATCGAGCGCCAGCGCCTTTTGCCACTCATGAACCGCCTCTTCCGTCCTGCCCAGCTTGATCAAGGCCAGGGCAAGATTGCTGTGAGCGCTGGCGTCCCTGGTGCCTAAGCGCAAGCACACTCTAAAGGCATCGGCCGCCTGACTGTACAGTCCGGCCTGATAAAGGGCGGTGCCCAGGTTACAGTGAGCCTCGGCAAAGTCCGGCTTGATAACGAGCGCCTGGCGCCAGACCGCCACAGCCTGCTCGTAATCGCTCTGCCGGTAGAGAACTTTAGCCAGATTATTTCTTGCCTGAGGAAATCTCGGCTCCAGGTCAAGAGCCTTTTCCAGACTGGCCTTGGCCGCCGCTAGCTCGTTGACCTCCAGAAGCAATGAGCCAAGCTCGTTCAGAGCCTCACTATTTTCAGGCTCTGCCTTCAGGAGCAGATCGAGCGCAGCTCTGGCCTCCTGCGGCCGCTTTAGCTGCCGGTATGCTCGACACAGGCGCAAAGCCACGGCTGAGCGATCATCACCCAGCCGCTTGGCATGCTGGTACTCAATCAAGGCCTGATCAGGCTTCCCGAGGGCAAGAAGCGCGTCGCCCAGGTCGCGGCAGAAGACAGCCCGGCCAGGCTCGAGCAACATGGCCTTTTGGTAGGCATTAACGGCGTGCGCATAGTCTTTCTGAAGGAAGAGCAGGTGACCGAGGTTGTAGCTGGCGCTGGCGTAGCCCGGCTTGTACTGAAGCGCCTGGTAGAAGCAGGGAAGAGCGCTCTTGAGATCGCCGCCAGCCAGGTAGGCCGCCCCCAGATTGTTGTAAAGCTCGGCCTTTTCCGGGTGAAGGCGGAGAGCCTGCTTGTACTCATCGACCGCCTTATCAAGATGCCCCTGACGCTTAAGGCAGACCGCCAGGTTATTTTCCGCCGTCAAATTGCCAGGATCACGCTTCAGCACCTCCCGAAATTTCCCGATTGCATCCTCAAGGTAGCCGCCCTGTACAGCATCCAGCCCCTGCCTGATCAGCTCAGCGGCGCTCAAGGCGCAAGCGGGCTCGGCCGGGCTGTCCGGTCCAACCAACGGATTGACGACCTGCCAGCAGCCCTGAGAGGCACCATGGACAGCTTTGCCCGGCCACGACCTGGGCTTTCGATCCCGGTGCTCAGCTTCAGCGGCCGCGGCCAGGCTCAGGCCGCCCAGCAAAATCACGATCAGCAGGCCGACAGCCGGGCAGGTCAAGCTCAGATTTGGCCGTCCATAAACGTGCACCGGTTCACCCCAGGAGACCGTCATTGCGGGCACTCAATAGGTTAATCTTACAGATGGCCACCCCGGTTTGAGTAGCTACCCTTTCGATCGTCAGTTGCCAGTTACCATGACAATCCTTTGTAGGCCCGCAAAGCGCTGCGCAATCCCAGCGCTTTTGCTTTCCATGATCAGCTTGTCTGGGCCAGCCGGCCATGCCGGCAAAGCGCCAAAGCCACCGGCCACGCCCAGGTTCGACCGGGCCCAGCTTATGCTCATGAATCTGAACCGCGGTCATGGCTCCACCGGATACTACCTGGCCGACTCGCTCCGCCAGACCAGGGGCATGGTCAAAGCGCTGGACAAGGCCTTGCGGCAGCTCGAGCAGGTGGAGAGGAACTATGGCAAGTCGCGCGGGCGCGCGGATGAACACTGCCTGGGCAGCACCGCCGACCGGATCGGCCAGTGCAAGACCAGCGCCGAACAGCTGGAGAAGCAGCTCCACGATGCGCTTCAGGACTTAAGGAGCTCAATCCAGCAGACGCTCATTCTCGAGGGCGGTTAACAGAACGGCAGCACCGCTTGGCGGGCTAGTGCTGCCGGCGCCCGAAGAGCTGATAGGTAACCCTGGCCCTGGGCGGCTGGTTCGGCTTAACAATGGTGATCCGCTCCAGGCCGTTGAATTGCGCGCCTCCCGGAGCAAGCGTCATAACGATCGCCTCCTGGGCCATGGTCTTGCCGACCGGGTGCTGGTAGCGGATAAAGGCCGTTCCCCCTTGCACCTTGTCCACGATCATCGGTGACTTGATGCCTGTGTTGGAGCCCATGTTGTAGCCGCTGTTTGCATCTCCGGATATCTCCCAGATATTGCTTGTACTGGTGGCAAACGCCTGCTCGGCCCCAGCCTGGAATTCCGGTTGCGCCTCCACCTTGCTTCTCTGTCCCTGCACATTCCAGACACCCATGAAATCCGGGGGCAGAACCACCTTCTGCACCGTTGCCTGAATGGGTGGACGTGGCGGCGGCGCCGGTGCTGTGGTAGCCGCACCGGCCTGCAGCGGCGGCTTGGCTGCAGGTTTGGGCTGGATCGGCGCCCCCACAAACTGAGGAGCGGGATAGTCGGCGTACCCCTGCATCGGCGGCTGCTTCTCCTCAATGTAGCCCTTCTGCTCGACACCGAGCTTAAACGGATCAGCGGCTGCGGCCGGACCGCTATCCGCCACCACCCAGGTGGTGACCAGCAGTAGTAGCAGGCTCCAGCGGCGGCGATAAACTTCTGGCTCTCTCATTTTGCTGCTCCTGGCGGGGATTAAGGCTACCATCTCCGGTCTTTCCGGCTGCCCGGTCATCCAGCGGCCGGCAGAGGCCCGATCAGGGCGGAATAGATCGGCTGGCTCGGCTATTCCACATTCTAACTGAACAGCCACGGCTGGGACCGGCCCCGGCCAGCCCGGCTAAACTGCCCGCGCCTTGCCGGCCGAAGAGGCCTGGCCTTGATCCAAAGAGGCTCAATGCGCGGGCAGCCCAAACTGGCAAGAAGGTTGACAGCTGCTACCGGGCACCCGGTCGCCTGGCTCACCCAGACAGGTTAATTTTGCCGGATCAGGCCGATCTGGGCAGCTGTAATCTTGGGCGGCTTAAGATTGATTAGCGTTGGTCTCTGGGCAGCAGCAGCCGGCACCATATTCAGTGGCAGGCGGCAGCCAAGACAAGCGCTCAATGACGGCCGGACTTATGCAAACTGCCCCTGGCCGAGCCGGCGCGACTGCCTCCAAACGGCGTTCCACTGAGCCAGACCGTTGGAGGCTGGCTTGCCGGGGCATTGGCGCTGGTGGCAGGAGGCGAGGCAACAGCGGCGCTGGCCGCGCGGGCGGCCTTGCCGGAATCGGAAGCCGGCTGCCGATTCGCCGGGCTGGCGGCAATCTCCTTTTTGGCCGGCGCTGAGGGCGGCGCCTCACCGCCTGTGTCTGCTTTCAGCTCCGCCGGTGCCTCCTCCGCGAAACCAATCTCCTTCAGGCGCTTGTAGGCCGCCTGACCGGTGGCCGAGCGTGGCTCGGCTACGACAATATCCACGAGCGGCCCGAGCGCCTCGGGAAAGCGGTGCTGTTTGATCAAGAGCTCCGCCTTCAGAAGTTGCGCCTGGTTCTTCAGCTGGCTGAAGCGGTGACAGGACTGTCGCTCGGTCTCAGCCTCACGTCTGGTCGCTTCGCCCTTGGCAAAGGAGCTGGCCAGCCGGTTATGAGCATCAGCAATGTCGGTCAGCCACTCACATAATTGATAAATACTCTCCTGTAGATCCTGCGGTCGCGAATCGGGCAGCAGGCTTTTCAATTCATCTAGGCGGCTCTGAGCATCGCTTACACTGAGCGGCAGCTGCTGGTAGCCGGACTGCGGCTGTCCTAAGGCAGCGGGGCGAGCCGGGGCGGGGATCGGATTGGCTCCAGGCAGCGGCGCGGAGCCAGGCGGCACGCTTACCTGCGGGCCGCCACCAGGCGTGGGAGCGGTCGGGACCGGGCTTTGCCCGGCACCGGGCAGCGGCACCCCGCCCTGGGCGAGAACCTCAATCGTGGAAAGTCGGCAAAGTGCCAGGGAAAGCACGAGGGCCGCGCCCACGCGGGGCAGTAATCTGCCCGGCCAGCTCTGCCTGAGACGTCTCTTCATATGACCTGTGATTCGCTCTACGTGTGCCGAAACAAGCCCTGATTCTAACAAATTGCTGCCAGGCTAGCACCGGCTGCCGGCGCCGCGAAGGCTGGGAACGCCTGCGGGCAAGCACATGTGTTAGGATTAATTTCCAAGATCTGTGCAAACGGCAAAAGCATCGGCGTCGGGCGCGAGGGCGGCTGCCAACGGTGGTGAGGCTTCATTGAGCGGCTCAGCTCCTAAGACCAACAGCGCTCATCGTTCCCGGAGGAGGGTGCTTGATCCGGGCAGCCTCTCCTGGAAGCTTATCTTTTCGGCATCGGCGCTCGCACTCCTTCTCTCTGCCGGCACGCTTCGCCCCAGCCAGGCCAGCCCGACCGACAACCCAACTGGAAAGCCGGCTGCCAGCCAGGGGCTGCCGGTGAACACTTACGATCTGGCCTTCGTCCATCGCTTCCTGCAGCCCGGTCAGTACCTGCCGCTATCCGAGGTTAAGCCCGGCATGCAGGGCTATGGTCTGTCTGTTTTCCAGGGGATTAAGGTCGAGCGCTTCAACTTCCAGGTGATCGGCACCGTCAAGAAGCTCCTGAACGGCCGAGATGCCTTGCTTGTCCGCCTGTCCGGCGGGCCGCTGGCCAAGAACAACGTGATCAAGGGCATGTCTGGCAGCCCGGTCTACATAGCCGGCAAGCTGGTTGGCGCTATCTCCTTTGGCTACGACTTTTCCAAGGAGCCGATCGCCGGGGTCACCCCGATCGTCGACATGCTTGATGCTCTCGCACCAGAAAACGCCACCCGCCAGCACATTGCCAGCTTCCACAGCCAGCCCTGGTTTGCTGCCGGCCCGGGTCGCACAGATGTCGCCGGTGCCGCACCACGGATAGTACCGCTCCTGTCGCCGGTGGCGCTCGTCGGTTTCTCGCCGCGCGCGGAGGCGTTTCTTTCTGATCACTTTCAGAATCTGGGCCTGTCTGTAAGCTCAGGAGCCGCGGGAGCGCCAGATCCTGGCCTGGCTTCCGGATCGGCAGCGGCGCTCCAACCAGGAAGCGCGGTCAGCGTGCTTTTGTCCACCGGCGACTTCACCTCGGTGGCCACCGGCACAGCTACAGCTCGCTTCCAGGGCCAGGTCCTGGCTTTTGGACACCCGTTTCTGCAGGCCGGCGCTGTCGACTTTCCGATGGCCACAGCCTACGTGCATGATGTCCTGCCCAGCCTGTTTGTATCCTTCAAGGTGGCATCGCCCTTGTCGGTAATCGGATCGGTGGTTGCCGACCGCCCGTGGTCGGTTGGCGGTCAGGTCGGCAGATCGGCGAGGATGATCCCGGCCACCTTTGTGGTTGTCGACGAGACCCGGAATATTAAGCGCACGTTCCATTGTCAGGTTGTCGACCATCCGGACCTCACCCCGGAGCTTTTGGCAGCCACCACCATCTCGGCAATTGATTCTACCCACCAGTCTTCGGGGCCATACGTCGCACGTCTGGAAAGCCACATTGAGGCCGAGGGAATCGAGCCAATAGACCGGATCGACCGCTTCTCCACCAATTTCACCGCGCATGCGCTTTCCGAGGGCATGGCCAAGTTTCGCTTTGTTGCCGATCCGGTGGGGGCGTTTGTGCTTCGCACCGCCAACGACATCACCAACAACGATTTCCGCAAGGCCTCAATTAAGAAGGTAAGCTTAAACATAACCATTCAAGATGGCCACGCAACAGCAGCTTTGGATAAGGTTTACCTTGAACAGCCGTTCGTCGCGCCTGGTGATACGGTCAAGGTTCACTGCGTCTTGAAGCCCTACAACACCGACCCGGCTGAGCTGGTCATCTCCCTGCCGGTGCCGCGGGACACGCCGGACGGCAACCTGCTCCTGGGGGTGTGCAGTGGAGATGAGGTAAACGCCGTAAAAAAACGGATGGGGCTGGTAGAGCCACCGCCGGAGTCCTTAAGGCAGGTCGTGCGCCGGATCATGGAGAAGGGCCGCGGTGATGCCGTCGAGCTGATCGCCGCCTTGCCGGAGCAATCGCTGGTCGTGAACGGCGTCAAGCTCTTGAACCCGCCAGCCCACTGGAGCAAGGTGTTTTACTCCAACCGGCACACAAAAGGGCCTGCGCTGGTCAGAGGCGATACCCGGGTTGCCAAAATAACCAACTGGCTGATCGACGGCAGCCATATCCTGACCATCGAAGTACGCAGCCCGGAGAAGGTGCTGGCCAGGCAGGCACCATATACGGTGCCGGCGCCCAGCCCTGACGAAAACATTTTGACCACAGAGCAGGCCAAGAAGGCCATAGAAGCCGGGCGTAAGACCCAGAGCTCAGGGTCGTCCCAGTCTCAGTCCAGCCAGCCGGCGGGCCAGCCTCAGACACCGTCACAAGCAGCCGAGAAAGCCTCGACGAGCACAACGCAACCGGCCGCGCCGACTGTGCCCAAAGAGTACCCGCACATGCGTCCAGCGCTGGTCTGGCGGCAGGACACGGAAGAGGACTTCCGCTCGGGGAAGACCACCGGCACCACCGTTGACAGCTGGGGGCGTCTCGGCCCGGGATTTCAGGACCTGGCTCAAAACTCGCTCGATCCTGACCTGCAGGTCTGGTCCGGGACCTGGTCAGAGGGCTCCTTCTGGTTTGCCACCAGCACGCAGGTATGGCGCTGGAAGGGCGACAGATCGCAGCCAGAGCCGATGGCCAAATTTGACTGTCTGGCCATTCCAGCGCTCGCTGCCGACTCCAAGGGCACGATCTATGCCGCTGCCGTGCCCGGCGGGCAGATCTGGGCGATTGACCGCAAAGGCAAAACGCAGCTAGTCTTCAAGCTCAACGAACCGATCGTCACCAGCCTCTGCCTGGACGATCAGGACAACCTCTTTGTTGGCGTGGCCGGCACCGGCAAGATTTACAAACTGGAGCGGTCGGGCAAGAGCTCGCTTTTCTTTGACTGCGGCCAGGCCCACATCCTCTCCCTGTTTTTCTCCGGTCAAGATCACAAGCTCTATGTGGGCACCGGTGAGAAAGGATCGGTGTATTGCCTGGAGCGAGACGGCAAAGCCACCGCTCTCTACCAGTCGGCGGATCACCTGGTGACAGGGGCGGTGCGTGATCGCAAGGGCGATCTCTATGTCGCCACAGCTGGACAGGGACACCTGGTGAGGGTCTTGCCCTCGGGCGAGACGCAGACGCTGGCCAGCAGCGAGGCTTTTTATACGCTCCACTATGACCCGGCCAGCGACAGCGTGTTTTCGGGCGATGCGGAAGGGGACATCACCCAGGCTCGCATCGATCCACTGGCCGGACAGCCGTACTTTTTTCCGGTATGCCATACCGAGCAGGAGGCAGTCCTGGCTCTAGCCTCGGACAACCAGGAGCGCCTCTTCGCCGGCACCGCCAATCTGGCCACGGTGCGCAGCTTCCAGATGAAGTCTTCGGCGCAAGCAACCTATCAGTCAGCGATCAAGGATGTTGGACGCCCTGCCCAATGGCTTTATTTGAAAGCCTACGGGGCGCTGAATGAGAGTTCGCCAGCGGTACAAAGTGATATCAAAGCCGAAACCAGAAGCGGCGAAACCTCTCAGCCAGACGAGACCTGGTCGGCCTGGCAGGAGGCCCGCCCAGGCGACGAGGCCTTCACAATCGCCTCGCCGCCCGGACGCTACCTTCAGTACAGGCTGAGCTGGCGGGGGCAGCCGGGCGGGTCGGCAGCGCCGCCGACAAGGGTTGGCCGGGTCGAGGTTACCTATCTGCCCAGCGACAGCGCCCCCAAGTTCAGCAGCGTCTCCTTGAAGCCTGGTGCCGCCCTGTCCGGCAAGCAGGAGATCAGTGTTTCCGGCTCCGACCCTGATGGCGACAATTTGCTCTTGACGATCGAGATCTCGGCAGACGGGGCCAAGAGCTGGCAAAGCCTGGCGGCAAACCTGAGGGCCAAACGCGGCAAGAGCGCCGGCAAGGGCGGCGCCGGGGAAACACCGGCAGCTGGAGGCGCAGATAAGGACAAGCGCTCCACCGGCAAAGCTGGTGCATCAGGCAAGGAGGACGACAAGGACAGCGGTGAGGCGTCCGGTGCGGAGCCGCTCAAGGGCGGCATCCAGGAGGAAGTGCATCCAAACCCGGGCAGCTCAGGCAAGCGGAACCACGGGCTAACCGGCCGGAAGGCGCCTCAGCTCCGGCTGGCAGGAGCGCCGGGGCTGACCCCAACTGGCTCCCCAGCCGGACCGCTTGCCGCGTCTACTGAGCTCGCCGATGAAAGGCCTGGGGCTGGCAGCAAAGGCAAGACGCCTGACCACGAAGAAAAGGAAGCGCCTAAGAGCCCGGATCAAAGGCCGGCAGCCAGCCAGAAAAAGCCCAAGGGCGGGAGCAACGGCCAGCCTGGCGGCAAAGCTACAGAAAAGGGCACGGACAACAACGCCGACAAGCAGTCGTCACAGGCGGAGACAAAGGATACGGAAGGAAAGGCCAGAAAGCTCAAGCGCCGCCCATCACGAGGGACAAGCACCAATCTGCCAGCTTCCCCGGCCTCAACATCGGAAACGAGCTCGGCGGCTGAGAGCTTTGCCTGGACCTGGGAGACCGCCAAGCAGAAAGACGGCAACTACATCTTGAGGTTCACCCTCGATGATCTGCTCTCGAGCCCGGAAGATCATGCCCAGGCCGTGGCCCTGCGCGCCGCTGTTGTGGACAATACGGCACCTGAGATTGAATTCATAGACTCCAGCCGCGACCCCGACGGCAAGCTAAAATTCAGGGTCCTGGTCACGGACAAGCTGACCCCGATCGCCAACGCCACCTACCGGTTGGATGACGGTGAGCCGTTCGCCCTGGCTGGGCTCACGGCGCTTACCGAGGGGGTAAAGGGAACATTGAGCATAGGTGGGGTCAAGGCCGGGCCGGGCTCACACAAGCTGGAGGTCAAGGTGACGGACAAGGCCGGCAACACAGCAACAAAGAGCTTTACCGTTAAGTAAAGGTGGAGCGCCCGGGGTGGAACTTGTGTCAGTTGCCAAGCTTTTCAGAACCAAACCTGCACAACAGCTGATTGATGAGGCGTATCAGTCCGATCGCCCGATGAAAAGGGGCCTTTCCGCCTTTGACTTGATCGCCTTTGGCGTCGGTGCCACCATCGGCTCTGGAATATTTGCCCTGACCGGTACCGCCGCAGCCGGTCAGCCATCGCTGGCCAGGGACTGGCTGACAACGCCGATAATCAACTTCATTCTCGGCTCACCGCTCGGTCGCGACGGGGCAGGGCCGGCAATTGCCGTCTCCTTCATAGTGGCAGCCATCGCTTGCGGATTTGCCGCCATGTGCTACGCGGAGCTGGCCGCCATGATCCCGGTGTCCGGCTCAGCTTATACCTTTGCTTACGCCGCTCTCGGTGAGCTGGTGGCATGGATCATCGGTTGGGATTTGATTCTAGAGTACGCAGTTGGCAATGTGGCGGTAGCCGTGAGCTGGTCTGACTACTTCCTGCACCTCCTGCACAGCGCAACCGGGCTCCAGCTACCGCTCTGGCTGACCGCCGATACCACAACCGCCCTCACCCGGCTGAGCGCAACGACAGCGGGCAGCCCGCTCTCGGCTCTTTATGCGAACACAACGCTACCGTCGATCTTTGGACACCCGTTTGCCATAAATGTACCGGCCCTGGCAATTGTCGCCCTGATCACCCTGGTTCTTGTCGTCGGCATCCGGGAAAGCGCCATGATCAACACGCTCATGGTTCTCATTAAGGTCGTGGTGGTGTTGCTTTTTCTGGCCTACGGTCTTGGCCATGTCAACCCGGCAAACTGGGTACCGTTTTTCCCGAGCGGCCTGGCTGGTGTCATGGGCGGCGCGGCGATCGTCTTTTTCAGCTTTATCGGTTTTGACGCTGTCAGCTCAACGGCTGAGGAGACCAAGAATCCCCAGCGAGATATGCCGATCGGCATGATCGGCAGCCTGATCATCTGCACCTTTCTTTATGCGGCAGTATCGCTGGTTCTCACCGGCATCTTGCCCTATCGAGCTTATACCAACGATGCCGCCCCGGTGGCCACCGCGCTTAGTCACGCAGGCACAATCTGGGCAGACCTTATCGTGTCTGCCGGAGCGCTGGCCGGCATGACCTCGGTGCTGCTGGTCTTCCAGCTCGGACAACCAAGAATCTTCATGGCTATGGCTCGCGATCGGCTACTGCCGCCAGTCTTTGCCAGGCTGCACCCTCACTTCAGAACGCCAATTTTTCCTACTTTGCTTACCGGCATCATTGTCGGTGTGTCAGCACTGTTTATTGACATAGGGCAGGCAGCCGAGTTGACCAACATCGGCACTCTTGCTGCCTTCATCATCGTTTGTGGCGGGGTGATCGTATTGCGCAAGACAGAGCCAACCCGGGAGCGGCACTTCCAGTGCCCGTTCGTTCCCTTCGTTCCGCTTGCCGGCATCATCAGCTGCTTCCTCTTGATGCTCAGCCTGCCGGTAATCACCTGGTTCCGCTTTGTGATCTGGATGACGGTGGGCATGGTCGTTTACTTTACCTACGGCTTCCACAAGTCAGATCAAGCTAGTGAGTCCGGGGCAGAAGCACGCTCGACTATCCAGATTGGAGCCTCCCACCGACCGGGCGAGTGAACTAGCCAGCTTACCGCTCGAAGAGGCGGAATTAGATTTGATGAGCGGCGGCATCGGAAAAAGGCGCCGGGTCGCTAAGCGGTCCACGGCGAAAGCTGAAAGCCGTCTGGTTTCACTTGTTGGACGTT
>Ga0066388_100000004_pt1 | contig 58807 bp, 86 predicted proteins | sample PanSoiMetaGPlot6_FD_64539 | JGI IMG/M metagenome (GOLD analysis project Ga0066388, IMG submission 64539) | Tropical forest soil microbial communities from Panama analyzed to predict greenhouse gas emissions - Panama Soil - Plot 6 (Hybrid Assembly) | ecosystem: Environmental > Terrestrial >...
TGTACGGATTTCCTGCCTCTGCTCAATGGTTAAGCGCATTGGTTGCTCGCCTTTCTCTTCTCTTGCCACTCTTGACGAATGGCCGCCAACACTGCGGGATGTGGCTCAAACAGGCCCAGTTCGCCTTTGAGCGGGTAGAATTCCAGTGGCTACGCCCAATTGAAGCACCAGCCATACTTGCCCTGCTGAAACCACCTGCTCTCACTGCTCGTCACCACGTCCACCAAACGAACCACGCCAACGATGCCACCGCGCTGGTACTCATCCTTACGCGGCAATCTTCGCTTCTCGTCGGCGCTCAGGTGCTGCTCTAGCCAGTCGAACGCATGCGGATCGAAAGTCTTGCCCGCATGGATGAGTAGCGGGCCGCGATAGTCAGTGTACCAATCACGATTTTCAATATTTTTGGTACCCTGGACGATGAGGGCTGCCCAGGGCTGTTTTACAGATAAACACAACATTATCATGCGCCTTTCTGCTCGTGCTCGCAGTGGCGCAGCTTGATTATTGCCGCCACGTGCTCAGTCGCATCTTCGTCTTTTTCGCTCAGTTCCGGCTCGCAGTCTTTGGGCTGAACGCCGAGCAGTGTCGCGCGATCCTCATTGCCATGCAGGGTAAGCTGCTGGCTAACATCTGGCATATCCGCAGTCACCCATTCGGGCAACAAGACCGGCTCTGGCAATGCTGGCGCAGGCGGACAGTCGTTGAGCCCTAAGTCATCTGGTGCGTCCTCTGGTATCGGCTGCTCAGGGGCAGGCACCTGTGCATGACGGGCCAGGGGCACAGCATGGGTGTGCATGTACGCATGAAAGGGTGGAAGTGTGATGCGTGGCGTGCGCATTTCTCTCGCCATAGCCTTGATGCGAGTGGGGTTGTATGCATGTACGACGGTGTGTTGTACAGACGCGGGCTGTTGACTGGCATCGTGTGCCACTTCGCCCTGGTTCTTGAGTGTCAATGTGGCGCCTGCGCGAAACCCGGCCTGCCAAATTTTCCACGGGTGGAAAAGATCTCGGAGATGGAGAGCGCTCATAGTATTATCCTTTCGAGAATGCTGGCCAGCGTGGTGACTGGCCAGCCACGAACTAATGAAACGCCGCTGCGAGAATGCAGAGCGTAAAGACGAACAGTAAAAAGCCAATCAGTCTGGCCCAGCTAATGGTGTGAATCTTCACGGTTCTCTCTCCTCCCTACGCTGCGCCGTTTGGCAACTGGTTCCGCTCCGCGCGGAGTGACGAGATCTTTTTGATCTTCCGAATGTGCATTTTCGTGCAGCGATATTTCGCGTTTTGTGTGTCGCCGGGATCAGCGGGAACCCGGTTCATAAGAGTCCCGTCGCTGCATTCAATACAGCGGATTTGACCCGGCATAGATGATAGAGGTCGTTGGTACATAGGTGAGTCCTTTCTCTTGTGAATACCTCTGTTATGCGGCTTTATAGAGCTGCATTTACAGGAGGTTTTGCTGTCGTCTTAACCTCGTTTATGAGCCACTCAATAACGCCGGTTAAGAACACCTTATCGGGGGCGCGGTTGGGCTTGATTAGGGTGCCTCTTTGGATCAAGGCATAAACGGTTTTATGGTGAACGCCTGAAATTTCAATAACCTGTTTAATAGGGACGCTCTTGCCGCGAACATCGCGCCACGCGACGATTTTAGGGTAGTAGGTTGCCAGCATTTCGATGGCTGCAATAACGTCCATTTGGCCAGGTTGAAAGTCAGGGAGATACAGGATGTTCGAGGCGTCCGATACCTGCTCGGATACGGGCAGTTTGCCGACCTGGATAGCTTCGATTTCTTCTGTTTGAGACTCACCAGATACGACAGGCAAAGGGCGGGTAATACACTCCTCTTCCGCGTCTGTTTGAAGCTCTTCTTGGGTATTTATCGAGGGCGTTGATTGCTCGCTTTTGCCAAAGGTATCGGCCACTTCTTTCAGGCCTTTTGCAGCTTCTTTCGCGCGCTCCATAAGCCCCGGCTTTTTGTTCTTTGCCTGGAGATCAGCGATATCTTTGAGGAGGCCTGCCGTCTCTTCCAGATACTGTTTCTTGGCGGCCAGCTCGCTGGCGGTGGGCGGTTTTGTGCCAAAGAATTCCGCCACGACTGAGTACACCAGCGAAAAGATCGTGAACCCGCTGGCCAGGATCGGGTTCACCCAGATCAGGCCTGTATCCACCTGCATCGCAGCAACGTAGTGCAGCACACCATGCGAGTCGTACACGGGTGTAGTTGCGCCCGTGGGCTGCATGAGCATGCTCATGTCCTCATAGTGACTAGCATATTCCCAGTTGATGAAGAAGCTATATGCCGCGATCGAGAGGATAAATGCCCACACGATGACCAGCACCCAGGTTGGCATGCTCTTGCGAAAGAACATCACGCCGATGGTGGTCACCAGCGCGGTGATATCGAACGCCCCGGCCAGGGCATACGAACCGATAACGTTGTCGTGATCGGGCTCAAATCCATTGAAAAAGGTCGCCACGTGCCTGATTGATGCTGCCATAAAGGCGATGTAGCACAGGATGAAGACGGTCTTCACGGTGCCGCGCATCCATTGTTCTCCAGTCATTGTTTTGGTCCTTCCTTGTATTTTTTGTGTGTATTTCGTGTATTTTTCGGCGGTTTCGTGGTTCTTTGAGCACAAAATGATGATTTTCTGCTCGCGAAACACACGAAACACACCGCCTATGCTTTTCGTGGTTGCCAGTCGATCAGTCCCATCCGGGACAGCTTGTTGAGAATTTGATTGACGCGCGTTGATGACAGTCCTGTCTCTGGCGCGATCGCGTTGCCCGTCTTTAGTCCAGCGCGGTAGGCTTCAAGCACACTGCGCTCATCGCCGTGCAGCCGATCCTCTGGCGCCACGGGCTCTTCTACCTGCGGAGCTGGTGATACAGGCGCGGACTGGACGGGCACACTGCGCAGACGTTGCTCGCGAGCCATGCGGCGATCATATGCAGTGGCAGGAGCGCGCGGTGTTGGGTATGCGCGCCCCTGCCCCTCTTGCTGGCCTGAAACCATGTAGGCTAGTAGCTCGTCCTCTGCTTGCGCCTGTGTCCCTGGAACGCGGGCTGGCTGATACGTTGAGGGGCCCAGGAGTTGGTAGAGCGCCTGGTTGTCCACGTAGGGCACGCGGGCGAGGCTGGCCTGCTTCACTTGCCCTCCACGCAGCATCACCGTCCCCTTGCCCAGCTCGTTCTCTGGTACAAGCTTTGCCGGCATATCCAGAAGCACACGAGCCGTGGTAGGATCTCCGCCGACGTAGAACGCCGTGCGGAAGCAGTCACGCACCGCGCCACCACCGCCAGGCGCGATCGTGCTCACCAGGAAATCCTGAGAGGCGGTGATCAGGAAGATCCCGACTTTGCGCCCCTCGCGCAAGATGGACGCGATGTATTCGGGCGCCTCTTTGATTTTCGCCACAATCGCCGGCAGCTCGTCGATCACTAGAAAGTATGGCTTGCCGAGTGGCTGGGAGCGCGCGTATTTCTCCAGGCGTTTGGGAAGCAATTCTGTGGCTACTTGCTTCAGGTAGTGCTCGATAACCTCATAGCGTCGGCACTCCATTGGATCTGCCACCAGGTACTGTTCAAAGGGTGTCCAGTCCTCCGGTGGGTCCGCCTGAATGTCGTAGCAGGTATAGTGCGGATTGAGCAAGAGCACCTGCGCGCCAGCATGACACAATTGGACCATGAGCAGGCGCATAAGCACCGACTTGCCTCCGCCAGTGCTCCCGGCCAGCGCCACATGGCACAGACCCTTTGCTTGTGCGTAGACGAGCAGGCCATCGGGTAGGAATGCCAGAAAGATCTTCTCAAGCGATGGTTTGAATCCAGTTGCCAGAATATCCGAGAGTGTGAAAAACTCTGGGAGCGACCCCGACGGCTCACCATCTAATGGCTCAGGAGCTATCTCTTGCTCGCGTATACTCTTCCCGGTGAACATGCGGCGCATCACTGATGGCCAGCGGGGATCTCTGGCACGTGTGGGTAAGGGGGAATCCTCCTCCTTGCCCGTCGCCACAGCAATATCGCCGGCCGCTTGATATGCAACAGCCCCAAGCGCCAGGCCTGCAATTACACCAAGTCCGCCCTGATGCATCAGGGCTAAGGCGGGTTCAGAGACGGCGATAGCAGTCCCTGCCGCCAAGAGCTTATGCCTGTTTGCCATCTTAGAACTCCTCAAACCCGTGCTCGATCAATCCGACGCCTAAAGGCAGCCCAACAACCACGATGCCACCGATGGCCAGCGCGATGAGAAACTGAACCAGCGAGCTTGCGCCTGGGGACGCTGAATAATCCGCATACCCGTTCAATGCAACGAGTGAGATAGACCCGATCACATACCACTTAGCCAGGTGCGGGTTAACGGTCGAAATCTTCGCAACGGCAATGGTCAGAGCCAGGCCAAACACCAGAGTAACAAGTTCCACCACCCAGGCGTACTCCCAAGCAGTAGCGAACTGAATGGGCGCGCTCCCCGTTATTAGTAACCACGGCTGAACGAGAATGCCCCAGTCGATGCCAGCGACGCGATCAACGCGGCCAATCGCCAAGTATTCGCTGGTTTGAATCTGCACGACGGTACCAGAGAGCCACAGCATCAGCGCTAGCGCCCCCAACAGCCACATGATGAGCGGCGACGAGCCGAGTTTGTGGTGCATTCGCTGCTGTAGCTTTTTGAGTTCTTTGAGTTTTGTGCCCATAATTGGAGCCTTTCTTTTTGCCTCGCTCGTTACATGAGTGAGGGTTAATGCCGTCTTTCGGGTACAGAGGTTTTGGAGGACGGCTGACTCCTATTTACGCGCTACGAGTGTTTCTGCTCAGAGGTCGAATCCTGCAGATGTTCTGCCAGGGCCTGATCGACGATCCACATTTCCAGTTCGTCGTCCTCAGAGCGCGGTGGCTGGCCATCAGACTCATGTTGCTTGGCGAGATGGCGGAAGTGATCCATGAGTGCGCTGGGGAGAACCAGCGTGCGCGTCTCCGTCTTCTCAAGCAAACCGATCTGCACTCGTTGGCGCAGATCTGCCAATACGCGCCTGCTCATACACTCACCTCGCGTTTCACACAGGCGCGGACGTCGGCGCGATAGAAACGCCACGTCGAGCCAACCTTCTGCGATGGCAGATCTCCGCTCCACATCAGGCGGTAGAGTGTCGAGCGGCTCACCTTGAGGTAGGTCTGCGCCTCTTTGAACGTGAGAAGTACATCATCCTGCGCCGGGGCCTGGGCCACACTGGCCGAGACGGGTTTGATTATCGTTTGTGTCATGCTTCACCTCGCTCTTTCCATGGTTTGCGCACTTCCTCTTTGTGCAGCCAGCCATCTGTTACCTCTGGGATCAGTGCCGGCAACTCTGCACTGATATCGTTGTGAGACATCACTACCAGCGCGTGCCTGTACACCTTGCCGTCACGCCCGCGAATGCCAGTGCCAACTGGCTCAATGCCCATCGTGAAGATACGGCGCAGGATCAGCGCATCGTCGAGCCCGCCCCATTTCGCGTATGCGTTTGGACTGCACACCGAAAAATAGGTGTGGTATGTTTCTTCGTTTGCATTCATGCCTGTTCTTCCTCCTCGCTCAGCACTTTATCCAGTGCGAGCCGTATATCTTCCAGCACATCATGATCCTGGCACCACTTGGCCAGCAGCGCCTTTACATCCTCGCCCAGCGGTGCCGCCAGTTCTTCTGCCGTGAATGGCACGCTCGGATCAAGCGGCGCCTTTACATCCTCGCCCAGCGGCGCCGCCAATTCTTCTGCCGTGAATGGCACGCTCGGATCAAGCGGCGCGGACCTCCACTCGCTGCATACCATCCAGGCGGCGAGGATCATGATGGCCAGCAGCGCCAGCGGAACCCACCAGTCGAGCAAGAACACGCCGATCGACAGCAGCGCGTTGAAAAGAAATTCCATTGGCTCAGTTTCCTTTCTTGTTCAGCTAAACAGTTCTAATTGCCCCGCTGCCTGCGCCAACTCCCTTGCCTTGCGCTGGCGTGTCTCGCGTGCGTGCCGGACATGCATTGCTACGTCGTCCCGTAGGTGGCAGGTCTGGCACAGTGCGACAATTCGCGCATTCGGGTTCTCCGTGTCGCCGTCGGGATGGTGCACCGTCAGAAACACCTTGTAGGGATTGCCTTTCAGGCTGGTGCGCTCGGTACCGTGCGCAACTCCGCACCACTCGCAGCACCAGTTGGCTTTCTCTTTCGCCGCCAGGGCCATCGCTTCCCAGTTGGGTGGGTAGCAAAGTTTGCGCGTCCTGCTGGCCATGAAAACCTCCTATGCTGCCTTTCCGCGGCGCCGCAGGTTGGCATTTTTCGGCGTGACACCCGTGCAATACTCACCAATGCGCTCAACCACGCGCCGGCCTGCATGGAACGCGCCAGATGGGACATCAGCAGGTCGCCATTGCGCTTCAAGCTGGCTCAGGTTGAAGTTGCAGGTAAACACGGTGTACAGGCCAGCAGAGCGCCGGGCCTCGACCAGCGCGTACAATTGCTCAAGCACGAAGGGCGTCGGGCGCTCAGTGGCCAGGTCGTCCAGGGCCAACCAGCGTACAGACTTGGCCAGTTCAAGCAGCTCGTCGCCATCCGCCGGCTCATGGCGCATGGACTTGGCAACGGCCTCGCGCAATCGGTTCATGAGATCGATCGAACGCAGAAATGCGGCTGATTCGCCTCGCTCGATGGCTGCCTGGATGATGCTGATCGCCATGCCAGTCTTGCCGATGCCCAGCTCGCCATGGACGAATAGGCCTCGCTGGGGCAGATCCCCGCTGGCGAACGCTTTACACTTTGCCATTGCCTGCGCGTCAAGATCTGCAGGAGCACTGGCAAAAGACCAGTTCGCCATGTAGTGAGGGATATGCGAGTCCCCCAGCAGGCGCGCCACTATTTCCGCCTTGTAGCGGGCCTGGGCCTGCTCGGTACATTCCGGGCAGGGCACCTCGCAATAGCCAAACTTGCGATGGTGACCAGTGTGCTCAGCGTGCTCGCTGTAGTCCTTGAGCCAGCCATGCATACTTGGACTGGTGAGAGTGAGTTTGCAGCGCGGGCAGGTGAACGGGACAAATACCGTACCTGTCACCTCTGGGATGTTTTCCTCATCCGGGAAAGTCATTTCTTCTTCGCTCATCGGGTACCTACCTTTCCGTAGTTGGTATGCTGGATAAATTCTCCGAAGCCGCCCTCCCATCCGTGTTCGTCGGCCTCGGCATAGGTCATCATTCGTTGTTCGCCCGTCTTGCTGTCGTACCAAAGCACCTGGCCGGGGTCTTTGGGTTGACTACCGGCACCTTGCCGGCGCTGCCCTGACGCTTCCTTGGGCTTCTTTGCGCGGACCATCTCCGCCAGTTTCTCGTGGATGTGCTCGGCCACGCTGCAGACGTCCACTTTCTCCGGGTGCTGTGACCACCAGGGGTCATCCTCCACCATGTACTTGCGCACCTGCTCGACCTGCTCGCGGGTATAGTTCTGCGCCAGGGCCTTCGCACACTGAGAAGCGCGCATATTCTGGTATCTGGACAAGAGCGGATGGCCGCGCCAATAGGTAAAAAGCTGCAAGCACGTGGTCGTTTTCCACTCAGCATCCGCCGGCGGCATCGCCGTGATAGTCGATGGCGAGTCTGGCCCTGTTGGCTCGCTCTTTTTTTGAGAGCGCTTGCCAGTTGCGACTTTTGCACTCGCCCGTGGATAACTGACCGCCGCGGTGGATAACTGCTGAGATGGCGCATGCAGCTCGTCGCCAGCACTGTACACGCTGCCATCCTCGCGCTGTGAGTTGGTGTACACGTTCTCCTGTGAGGGTTCCTCTTCCCATGGCTGTCTTAGCCCTTGATCCAGGGTATAGTAAACAGGTTCACGAGTGTGCGTGTCGCGATCTGTGGGAGCATACGCGGCCAGAACCTGTTCGCATTCTGCTTCGAGTGAGGGAGGCAGTACAGCAAAGTCCTCCGTATGCTCAGGGGGCTGCGTAACTAACTCGACCAAGGGCGTGAATCCCTTTGCCTGGAACATTTGTTGATAGTGCTCCAGGATCTGAAGTCTCCGCTGCTGCTCTCCTGCATGGAGCGTACCAGCAAACTGAACAAGAAGCTTGGAGGGCGTCTCTTTGCTGTCTACCCACAACCAGGGCAAAAGAGCAAAAAAGATAGGCGCGCGCGTCGGCGAAGCGATAGCGGAGCCGGAATCGCCGGCGTCTTGCGAATGCGGAGGATATGTATCCTCTTCTTCGTTATCTATCTCAATATCTTCAGGGGAATCTATCCTACTATCTATATCGACTCGAAAATTTTGAGACTCCCCACTCGAAATTTTTTCAGGTGGGACTGAAAAAATTTGAGACTCCCCACTGTCAGAATTTTGAGGTGGGACATTAAAATTTTTCGAGTCCCCCCCACTCTCAATATTTTCGACTCCCCCCAGATGATGGAAAATGGTAAAGGGGTTCGCAGGGAGCTTTTTGATTGCTTCCTGAACACTGTCTTTGTTCAATGTGTAAATCGGCGCTCCGAACTCGTCGCCCGGTTTGCTTTTCTCGATCAGAAATCCCAGTGCTTTGAGAAGCTCAATAGCCTTTTTAAGAGTGGCCTTGCTGATAGACAGCGCTCGTTTAAATCGGTACTCAATCCATTCCCGACTATTCAGGTTTTCACCCTCAGGCTTTTTGAGTTTCGCCGAGTCGAACATGTACAGGCGCGCGATAATTTGTGCCTGAGAGAGACGTACCCACCAGGCCTTTGGCTCTTTGGGAAGTGGCTTTTTCTCCTCAAGGGCTTTCTCAACTCGGACTTGCCATGCTTCCTTGCGCTTAATCATCTCTGCTTCGATGACGCGCATCACATTGGCTGCCAGGTGGTCCCCGCAAGCCACAACAAACTCCATGCGCTGCATAAGAAAGAGGTTGTAGGGAAGCTCAAAAATCGTTGCTTGTTCACTCATAACTCAACTCGCTTTATAACAGCCAGATACCTGGCGGGATAATTCATTGAAGTGATGTGATACACCGACGCATTAATAGTTCCATGACCGGCGGGGTCACCGCGTTGCCGAGCTGCTTCACTTTCTCCCGCCGGGAGCCAGTGACGACGTATTCACGCGGAAAGGCCATCGCCGCCTGGATCTCGTGTGGCTCCAGCATCCTGAAACCGCAATCCTCGACACGGACGTTCTGGGTCTGGTTTGCCGCGGTGGTCACCAGGGCATACCGCGGCAGTGTGGTTACAGTCGGCGCAGCCTCGTCCACCGGGACGAGCCGACCGTTGTTGTAGTAGGTCATGAGCCACGCTGGCGGAACCACCAGGCTCTGGTGGTTGCCTCCACCGACGATCGTACTCATGGGCTGGTTAATCGCGCGCGGGCGATACTCCGCCACGTGATCGAGCAAGAATGGCGATGTCACCAGGGCCAAGTCGTCACGGATCGTTTGCGTAGGAAACGCGCGCTGCCCAGCAGGATAAATGCGTCCCTCATGGCCACCGTCGTGACTCAGAGTGAAAACCAGAGGTTCACGGGCGAACTTTTCCAGCCCATAGGCAATCCGCTCCATGGTTTTCTCTTTGAGCGGTCGGGCGCGATCGCCAATGCGCTGAATGGGGAGAGCCCAGTCAATGGCGCTGGCTGCCGGGTAGAAGTAGGGATTTACTTCTCTGGTTACACAGGTCGGGCAGCAGTACACATACTGCTGACGATACTTGCCTGCCTGTTTCATGGGGCTCTTCCAGCACTGGACAGACTCAACACCACACGCGCACTTGGGGCAATAGGCCAACGGGCGAATTGCCAGATCTGGCTTACGATTGCCCCGCTTCCAGGCCACGAAGTACATGCGGTCCCGGCTTTGCGGCGTGGGATGGGCAAACATCGAGTTGAGATAGACGATCTCATGATCGTAGCCCAGGTTCTCCCACGCGTGCAGCCAGGCGTCCCACATGACCCAATAGCGGGCGTCTACCACGTTCTCAAGGATGACCAGCTCGTAGCCGTGACACTCTGTCCACCTGAGCGGGTCGAACATGGTGCAGCGGCTGCGCTCCTCTGCCGGGTCATAGCCAGTTTCACCGATGCCGGGCAGCGGCGCCCAGCCCACGCCCTTGCGCTGCTTGCCTTTCGAAAGGCTGTGGTTAGTGCACTCCGGCGACGCCACCAATATGGTTGTCGAGGGATAGCGCCAGGGGTCCGCGCGCGTGATGTCCGTCAGTACATGCGTCGTATTCGGGTGATTGGTGTTGTGTGTCTCAATGGCGCGCTGCCAGTGGTTGATGGCCAGGCGCACATCCGCGCCGGCCTGCACCGCACCCGTCGAGCTGCCGCCTGCGCCACAGAACATATCCGTGATGGTGATGGTAGATGATTTCATGACTGCTCCTCGCTTTCCAGGGCAGCCCAGAGCGAATGCCTTTCCTGCGCTGCGCGCACACGCTCAATCAGTTCATTGCCCGTTTCTTCGGTCCCATCCCAGCGACAGGGCCAGGTGTTGGCTTCAATGAGCTCCAGAATGCGGGCGTGCTCTTCAATGTTGATCAGATCGACTATTGGTCGCCCTTGCTCGCGCGCATCAATGTTGATCTCGGCCTGGATGGCGAGTACCTGGCCCAGCCCGTATCGGCGAGCGTTCATTGTGTACGGGCCCATCCGATTCGGGTTGGCCGATGGCGTCCCGTCCTTTTTGCGCTCGTCGATCTTGCGCAGGCGAAACTGCGGTTGTACCAGCTCCTGGTAGAGTGGTTTGAGCCGCTTGAACGGGGCGAGATATGCCCACTGCGGCAGCTTGAGAATGGCGTCGAGCGCCACATCCTTGCTGGCCAGATTGCAGCCAACGCATCCGGTCCGCGCGTTGATCTCTTCGGCCTCATCGCCGCCGTACGCCTCGGCCACCATTTGTGTGGAGAAGCCATAGCTAGGCGCGTGGAACGTGAGCCAGTCCCAAATATGGCAGACGCGCCAGTGCAAGAGAGGCGCCAGGACGTCGGCAACGCTGGCCGGCGTTTGCATCTGGAACCAACCCTGCCCGCACTCGCCGCCGTCTTTGGAGCACGAGAGCGCAATACGCTGGTCGCGGGCCGCACTCTCGCCCAGGCGCACGCCAGTCAGCATCAGGAACTTCTCCTGATACTGCTCACGCAGGCCCTGGAGCGCCAACTCCATTGGCTCAACCTTTAATTGCGGCGTGCACCAGCGGAAACGATTTTTCGGAGCCGGGACCCCGCGGCCAAACAAGTACACGAAGAACCTGTCGTCCAGCGCGGGCAGCACCACCTGGGTTTTTACCCCACGCTGCTGTAGCTCGCCCAGGATCGTCATGGCGCAGGCGTGCAGTGGAGGCAGCTCCATGCGAGTGTCAGCATAAAGCACCGTGAGGCTCTCAGGTGCTGGAATCTGGCCTGTGGCGATGAGGTGGCATACCAGCGTGACCGTGGCCGTAGAATCCTTGCCGCCACTGTAGGCAATAGCCCAATGTTTGTAGAGCGGCCCGTATGCTTGCAGGCTCTCAACGGTGAGAGCGATAGATCGCTCCATAGTGAGCCGCTCCTCTTCCCAGAGGCTGGGTGTTGCTTTGCTCATCGCACTACCTCTTTCTCTGGCTTCGTGGCGTCGATCATGGCCAGCAATCGCACTCGCTTAGTGTCATCCCTGTCCAGGTGGATGGCATCATGCAGCGGGCAATTCAGGCATTCCCACTGGCCTGTTTCGTCCTCGTTCTGGATGTAGCGCCAGATAGGCGTGCGGCAGTCGCACTTGGCGGGATGTGGAGGTATTCTCATTGCGCCACCTCACTCTTTGCCACAACCGAATTGGGCACTGCTATCCCGAATCGCCCTGGATCGTGCAGCACCTCAATAAAGTTGCGACATACACGGTTCTTTGGCCAGCCAAATGCTTCAGGGGTGACATAACGGGTCTTACACTGGCCAGTCTTGGGATCGTATCCCGTAACTCTCATAAGCATCTCAGGCGCTTTGCGGTCGGCGTCGTGCAAGACAAGATCGCCTGGCATCCAGTGGATAGTGTTGGGTTCGTAGTTCATTTCACACCTCTCACTCGATGGCAGGGGCATGTACACATGCCTGGATTCTTATCGATATCGCCCTCGCCGAATGTCACCATGGCATTGAAGCGAGACATGCCCTTTTCCATCGCTAGGCAGGTGAGGGCGTCGTCATGCTTGCAATCGGTGCAATGGAAGCGGTGCCCTGGCTGAATCAGTGTGGGATCGATGACGATGGTTCCCGCGGGCAGTGGTGGTTTGTTCTTCATATGGCCATCTCGCAATCTGCTTTACGCCCACGCTGTTCTGGGCCGCCCAATCGCTCTTTGTCGCCTACCAGAATATCAAGTAACCATATCCAGTCGGCGCGGCGATGGTCGATTTCTGCTGGATAGGTGATGATGAAGCGTCGAATTTCTGCTGGCTTAATGGTGTGCTGGCCATTCTCACGGCTTTTGTCTACAGGCGCGTCGAGCCAGCCATTGCGAATCCATCGCTCTACCTTGTGAAAATCGCAGCCGAGAGCATCGGCCAAGGCGCGGATGGTGTAGGTATCTCCCTGCGCGCGGCGAAATTTCATCCGTTTTGCTTTGAGTCTCACGGCGGCTTCGGTGCGGCCCAGGTGTTTGGCGATGCTCTTGATCGAGGCGCGCTTGCCTGATGGCCTTTGGTAGTTCTCTTGCAAATAGGCCAGATCCTCTGGCGTCCAGAAGTCGTCGCGTGTGCGTGCAAGGCCCATTTTGCGCCCCCACGCCTTGACGGTTGTGCGCGACGCCCCTGTTTTCTCAACCAGGTAGTTGATGCTCTTGCTCACACTTCCGTATTCAGGATTGCCATAGACGGCGCGAATCAAGTTGCGATCAGCCTCGCTGAGCACGTACTTTTGTCGAATGCCGCCTTTGTTGCTCCCTGCGCGCTTCTCGCCAACCTGTGCCAGCGACATAAGTGGTTGTGTCATGCTAGGGCCTCACTTTCAAACAAGTGCATCTGTTGGGCGCCCGCCGCTTTCTGATTGAGCCAGAGCACCTCCTGGCGAACATTGCCGTGCTCAGTCACCGCCGGAGTAGTCACACGATGCCAGTGGGCCAGGCGGGTGTCGTAGATTGGATGGGCGTATCCTGAGAGCACCACAGGGCCTCGGTGAACATCCAGGGCATTCAACAGAGCCACGTGCTCGTCGTCGCTCATTTCGTAGCGATAGTATTTCCGCGACCTGGTAGAGAGGGGATACGGGGGATCGGCGTAAATCAGACACCCAGGATTGTTATAGTAGGTGATCATTTCCATCGCCGGTCTGTTGCGGATCTCAGCATCTTTTAAGCGATCAACGGTGGCGAGCAGGCGCTCAGGAAGTTTGCGCCAGAGCCTAACTGGATGGACGCTGCCATGCAGCCCGTTGTGTTTCCATCCGCTCACCTGGTTGATAGTTCCGCCGTGGGCCTGCCAGCTCCTGATCAGGAACCGGCGAGCGTTCTCTACAGGATCATCTGACCCCTCATAGTTCCGCTCGTAGAGTTCATATTCGCTTTCGGACCAGGGGGTAAACTCGATCTGCTCTGCCAGCTGGCGTGCTGCCTCTGGATCGCGTAGGACCGCAAAGAGATTCACTACCGCTCCGTTCAAGTCATTCAGTACTTCGTGGGGAACCTGCGCCTTGTTGAAGAACACGGCCGCGCTCCCACAGTATGGCTCAAGATAGTGCTTGTGCTCAGGGAAGAATGAGGTAATCCATGCCGCTTTGCCCCATTTTGCCCCAGGATATTTGAGTATGGGCTTGATGGTAGGGGTTGATCGCATCATGCCGCCACCATTTCTTTCTCGGGTGCGCTCGGCACATCCATCGCCGCCAGGAGCAGCTCGATAAAGATGGCATTGGCGCGATTGTCTTTGCGTACCTCGCGTATGCCGTTGCTGGCATACCAGTAAGAGGTTTCCAGCGTGCGACCCAGCTGGCGGCGGAGCCACTGCTGCGAATAGCGTCCGAACCACGAGAGCACGTATGGGGCGATCGGGGTACTGGCGGCGATGGCCAATGAGACGGGGGCATTGAGGCTGGCCAGGGCGGACTGCATAGCTTCCAGGGCAACGATACGCGCCTCTATGCGTACATGCAGTTCTGAGAATGAGCGCCGTCCGTTCAGTGCAAAGAGCGGATGCCAGTGGTATTCGCCGCGGCGAAATGTGCACTCTACGGCGTATTCGCGTGCTATAATATCAGTGATGGAATTGGGCAAGACACACCTCCTCGTGTGGCTTACCAAGCGGCTTCGCTCAATTGTTGAGCTTGTTCTGTTTAATATTATCTACTGAACAGAAGCCGCTTGACAAGCCGGTTTACGACAACGACGATAAAGAGCGTTCAAAACGAAATGGTTCTGGTGTTTCCGCTCGCTTTGTGTTACACTCCACGAGACACACCTCAGGCAGCTGGTCGCGTACGGAGCGACTGGCTGCTTTGCTTTTGCCAGGCTCGCCGCCCAGCAGGATCAGAATATTGTGTAAAATATGTATCTGCATGTTTCAAACCATCTTTTCCTGTTCTGCCGCCAAAAAAGCCTTGAAATTGGCTGAATTTTTAGCTATACTTACTCATGACAAATGCATGTGCCCTTTGGGACATGATTGATGCTTACAGTGTTTGGCGACACAGGTGAATATTCAATTTTGTTTGTCACGGGGGCAGCTCCGCATGTGAACGCCCAACGATCACAATTGGAGAGTTGCCCCTAAACTCCCACTAGCTCCGATTCATCAACATCTTCAACATCCTCAGACTCCGCTCCCTCTTCCGCTCCCTGTTGCTGCTCACTCGTGGTATGGGTGAGTTGTTTGTATGCTTGCAGATCTTCAGGGGAGATGCGATATTCTCTGCCAAACCGATTCGCGTGCAGTCGCCCTCGCTTGATTTCTGCCTGAACATACCTTTCTGTCATATTCAGGTGGTGAGCAACCTGCTTCACGGTGTAATATTGTCCTTCCATTCGTCTCCCCTATGATACGTTTGTCTACGTCTTTTCAAGTATGCGCAATGCTATACAAACAAGCATACACCCTAAAAATACCGGCGTCAAGGGGTTTTCAAGGCAATTTTTGGCAGATTTTTGCAAGTTAAGAAATTGCAACCCAAATGAAGCGGTTTATGAATTTTTATTCATAGAGTTACAACTACTTCTCTATTGACATCGTGCGGTTGGTGGTAGCTTGAGACGCGCAAGGCCGCTCTCCTACCTGGCGAGGATGAGAGCGGCCCTGTGCGTGCTTGAGAAATTGCGCTTCTGTTGTTGTTGGCAACCTCACTGTGAGGCCACCGCAGTCAGTGTAGCATCCGGGATGGTCCACGTCAACGTCTCGCGCTCGTGTACGAGCAGCGTGTCTGGCACCCCTTGCTCATATAACCAATTGAGCGCCGCCGAATACGTTCTGTTCGCCGCATTCTTTGCGGCGAAGTGTTTCGCATTTGGCTTTCTCCCGCGCTTCAGCAACTCTTCCTCGCGTTTTTCCATTTTGTCGAAGCGTTGCCATCCTGCGTTCAGGGCGTCAATGTGCTGCTGGATCTCTTCACGTGTCGCCATAGCCTCTCTCTTTTTCCGTGGGCGCCGATTAGATATATCAGGGTAGGTATATCCCCCCTATACCAGAGAGTATAGCATATGCCAGCCGGGATATTTCATCTCTCGGCGATCTACCAGATTGTCTCTATACTTGCCTGCAAGGGGAGAAGAGACAATCATGATACGACTACGGGTGAAAGAAATCGCACAACGCAAGGGCATCAGCCAAACACGACTGGGCCAGCTCGCACTAATCGACGTGGAGCGGATGCGCAAGATCTGGCGCGATGGGACGTCTCAGAAAGTTAATCTCACGCTGCAAGTCCTGGACCGACTGGCCAAAGCTTTGGACGTCGATGCCTCTGAGTTGATCGAATCCACCCCTGATGAATCCGACGAATAGGGAGTGGGGATTTATCCCACCGTGTCTATCCCCTGAAATATTCCCGGCTCCCTTATCAGGCGGGATATCTGTACACTGACTTTTATCCAGGGATGAAAGAGGCTACAGATGTTTCGCTTGAAGGTGCGTGAGGTTGCGGAGGCGCAGGGGCTAAGCCAGTCGCGTTTAAGTAGGTTAGCTGATGTCGATCCGAAGGTTGTACGCCAGGTCTATCAACAACCAAGCGCGTCTATCACGCTGTACGTTCTCGACAAACTGGCGAAAGCATTGCACGTGGACATTTCTCAGCTCATCGAGAGCGTTCCCGATGATCTAGAAGAAACATAAGGGCCTATTCGGTTGTTCAAGTGCAATGGGGTATCGGTAATTTGGATCATGCAATTTTAACTATTTTCGGGTATACTCTTTTGTGATATGGAACCCTGGCCAGGATCGCTCCATTTGTGTTGCGCCTGAGATAACTGTTACTTATCTCAGTCGCGTTTGTAGTGCCTCCCAGGCTCTCATAAAGCCCTGGCACGGTGGCGGCGCTGCACCTCCTTGTGCGTATTTATCGAAGCCAGCTATCGCGCTGGCAGAGGTTGTCGAGGTTAAGATGGGTGTATGCGCCGGGTGTCATGATTGTGCTCATGAGAAGCCCCGGTTTCGCCCTTGGGAGATAGCTGCCCACGTCACAGGCACAGAGCTGATAGCGAAAAGCGATATGATGGTTGGTTCAGGTTAACTAAACTGTACCATCCATTTTTTGAATCTGCTAGTGGTATAAATGTCTATGCCATTCACTTTTGGCATAGACGACATATCTATATCCCCTGTTTACAAGTATAACGTTTACCCTACTTCGCGCCGCGCTACAAGCCGGCTCAGAAATATTTTTACGTTTATGGCATCTGCGTCACGTTGGTAGCGAGTGTACACCTGTTCGACAGTATTTCTACCGAGAATGCACCAAAAATCTACACCATCATAATAGATCTATCTATCAGTGATAGGCTACATCTATCACCCTGGCAACCATTTTGCGCTTATCTGCTTTGTAGCAGGCTCCGCCCAGTGAACAGTGCGCGCAATGCGTGTGGTTTTGACGCAGAGGATATGGGTGTTCAATTGTTCAGGTACTAAAAAGGGGCAGCGATCTCAATGATGAAGACACATTTACGCTGGCGACACAGGATGCAGAGATCGCTGCCAATAGTGAACGGCGTACAGAGGACCGTCGCTCACTGATATGCAACGCTGGCGGATCGATCGGCGCGGTCCATCTGCGCCGGACCAGCGTTGCTATGTGAGGAAGTGTACACGATGAGGATAAAAGAATACCCGCTTTTTCTATAGCGGGTATTCAAGATTTTCTAATGAGTCTCTAATGACGAAAGTTCCTGCGTTACCGATGACTCAATTGCATGGAACATTCCAATATCCGTTTTTTGCTGCCATTCATCAAGCTCATGGAAGTGCTTGACATAGCTCGCTTTAGGATCGTGCAGTAGTTGGAACATCAAGACATTCCAGGTTGACGCAACCAGATGACCACCATGCTCAGCAGGAATGTGGACTCCGGCTTGAAGCGATGGGGTGATAATGGCGCGCACATGGTTGAAAAGCTGTTTGACAGCCTCTTGCTCCCAAACATCCATCTCATCCCAGGGGGTAACATAACTTGCTTTGGGTGTGCCTGGATAGTGTTCGTTGACGCCATCGATCCATGCCTGGCGGGTGGCGCGATAACCTTGTTCAAAATCCATGATAGGTTTCCTTTCCTCTATGAGAGTGTTGCAATGTGCTTTTCCAGCGATTTTACAGGTGTGCTGACAGAAAATGGAGTAAGCTGCTGTTGAATCTGCGCCAGATTGCTGCGGAGAAAACCTGATGAAAGCTGAGCAGATATATTGACTAGCTCATTAGCGTAAGTACAAGCGTTTTCTATCTGCCCTTGCTGAATTGAGGCAACCGCCAAATCTGAGAGAATCATCCCTCGTCTACGGCTTGAATTTGTCTGTTGTTGGAGTGCTTTTTCGAGGACAGGCATGGCTAGAGCTGGTTCTTTCAAACGAACATAGCATGCCCCTTGTAACGCAGCCAGGCGCGACCCATCAAAGCGCGTCCATGCTGGTGGCCTGGTTCCGGCGATGTGATGAACTTCTCCTGCTCTCTCCAATGCTCTTTGGCAGGCCTTACTGTTCCCAACTCCTGATTCTGCCTCCGCATAGGTAGCAGCTGCCCAGTATCTCGTAGGGAACGCGGAATCCCCGCGCAAGGCAATTCGTTCAGCTAGCTTGAGCATAGGCAAAGCATTTTCATGCTGCCCATTGAAAATCGGGAGGTAAGAGTGACGGATCAGAGCACTTGCCCAGAGGTCATATGCTTTGGCTTCTTTTGCCGCCGTCGCTGCAAACAGGTAGCAGGACTGAGCGGCGTCATGGTCGTGCAGGTCAAAAAAGATTTCGCCTGCGAGCTGGCTCATGTTGCTCGTAACAGCACAAAGACCTTGGCGTACTTCTGGCGGGTGGGACTCATTCAAAAACTGTGTTTGCATGTTAAGCTGTCCCAGGACACCATCGAGCACCGATGGCTTTGATACTGATGCAAGATAAAGATTCCAGCACCGATTGGTGATCGTTTCCAGGTCACTCACGACAGATGCATTTGTATAGATTGGGTTGGCAAGTGATGCGTCTAAGCGTTCCATGTCAATATCTGAGACGAGGAGCGCCCCGCCAGCAATGCCAAGTAAGCGTAGCAATTCACGACGTTTGATAGTCATGTCCTTTCGTACATGTGGTGATTCTTCAACATCATGCATCGGCGCTAAATCCTGAGCATCGCATCCGATTACATGGGCTAGTTTGACACGTCTCTCTCTTGGGATAATGCCATGTCCAGCAGCGTACCAGTAGAGAGTTTGTTCAGGAATATCTGTTTCGGTGGCCAGTTCCCTCATTGGAATACCAGCCTCTTCGATCAGTGCTCGTAGCTTGTTGGGATGATTTTTCTTTTGCATCCTGCTCACCGCTCGTTGTTCAGGTGCGACGCGCTACTCTTCTGCTTTTCTGGGGGTAAGGAGTGCAATAATGTGATCCAGTTTTTCATCCATGCTGTTTTGGCGAATCACCAACGATGCGACACCTGTTTCAACCGTCGCCAGGCGCATCTTCATTTCTCGGATGTCTCGGCCCTGTTCGCGCAGGAGCGCCCCGTGCTCGTAGAGGGTAGACTCCATCTCTATCAGGCTACGTGCCACCTGCTCCATGCTTTTGGTAAAGTCAGCTTCCAGGCGATTGATGCACTGTTCAATGCGTTCCTCTGCCATGTGTATATCCTTTCGCTGTAAGAGTGCCTATAATACATTGTACTCGACGAGCCGCCTTGCGTATAATAGAGATGTAGCTACCACTGCTCTGGCCGGACGAGGCGACCAACCAGTACTGCACCAGAGCAGTGGGCCTAAGCCGCTTCCTTGCTAATTTGTTGGTCCACACCCTGAGGTGTGGGTGTGCTTATCTCTGGCCTCCGTCGTTGCTTTACCCTAATACTCTCAACATCACTTTTGAGGTAAAGGTTCTGGCGTTCGTCTTTCGGCTTCATCTGGATGCGGCCCTTGTGCGCTATAAGCCGCACATAATCGGGGGAGATATCGCGTCCACTGTTTTCAGAGATAATAGCAGCAGCTTCCCTGACTTCTATCCATTCCTCCTTTTTACGTGGTGACATCTATTGAAACTCCTCTGTTTATTCAATATCCGCCTAGCGAATATCTGATGTTCTAATTATAATCGGCCACGCGTATATTTGTCAAATACGCTAGGCGAATATTGTTGAAAACCATAAATTCGCTGAAATTGGCGCTAAATAGGCTTGAAAAATATACGACAGCCGTATATAATTAAGAGTAGAGAAACTAATCTATGTCGCCAAACACTGAAAGGACAAAGCACATGAATGCAAACACCGTAGCTCGCCGCTCGCTCAGCAAAGGAGCTGCTCAGGCCCGTCGCCTCCTCGCCGCATCTCAGGGCCCGGCACAGTTCATCTTGAACACCACCATCGAAGACCTCGACGCAAAACCAGTACAGCGCTGCCGCGCAGAGATCGGCTTCGTCTGCGGCTCCGTCGTCATCCTGCCCTGCGACGTCTTCTACCTGGTCGAGTCGCCCAAATTCGCTCATCGTTTTTATGTCGTCACAATGCGCAACAACCAGTGGCAGTGCAGCAGCCGCGAGGCCGCATGTGCCGCCATGTGCATTGCCCAGGTCGAGGATGCGCGCCAGTCTCGCCGTCTGGCGAAAGCTTGCTAGTATGACGAGTCAGCCTGAGGAGCGGTTTACTGTTTCTCAGGCTGACTTCGCAGGAGGATGAATTGATGAAAAGCAACGAGATCGCCCGCAAGTTCTACGAGCAAGGATTATCGGATAAACGGTTGAGTCGGAAACAAACAGATTGGCTATATCAGCAGTATTGTCGGGAAGCTAATCGCCATGTTTCTCATCATGGGACGCCCGTTGCTGGTGGTCTATTCACCCTGGATGACGGCACATCTATTGGTTGGGATATTGCTGTCTCTCCACGCAATGGATGTTCAATTTTCCAAACCAGGAACATTACAGAACTCTCGCAAAGGCAAGATGCGGAACGGCAAGAACTTCTGGCACGTGGCAAGGAATTTGCTCAGACCGCCAAAAACAGCCCAATGGCTGATCACTATGACGCTCAACTTCTGGCGAGGATGTTCAAGGTTTCTGTAGAACTGGCTCAAGAATGGCTTAACCAGAAGTAACCACCCGCGCAGGCCGGGGCGCGGTTTTCTTCCCGGCCAGGAGATGATGAGATGTATCACACGACAGATTGCAATTGCCCGGAGTGTGCCGGCATATGCCAGGACGACTATGAGCAGCAGGTAGCATCCGCTCGCTCTGCGAACCTGCTGGACGCAGTTCGCGCCACAACCGCTACCGTCAACCAATGCCCATACGAGGGTGCTGACGCTCGAAGCTATATTCTTGGCGCGCTGCGTGGCATGCTGGCGAGTATGGCTGGTGAGAGCGTGACATCCGCGCCCGCTCTCCATCCAAGCTGCTTCAATGCAGAGACCACGAAAGCTGTGCGGCAACTGGTTACTGCACTCAAAGAAAAAGCATAGTGCGTTTGTGCACGGTTGCGGGCCAGTTCGCTGACCCGTTTCCGCGCCCAAATGGGCGAGAAAGAGGTTTTGATGATCCAGATTTATCCGTTCCACGGCACTGAGGTGCAGGATGTTTACGACAAACTCAATTGTTTTCTGAACGAGCTGGCTGTTATCGGGGTGCTTGTCGATCTTGAGCATGTTCGCTCAAATACGAAGTATTATCCCGACTGGGATCGAACGGCGACGACTATCGAGGTATGCGTGTATTCTGATTCGCTTGCACCAGATGATCTTGCTGGACAGGTTCGGGATCTGCATCGGGCGATTGTAGACGACAAACCTGAGCCGACACCCGCGCCAGAGGCAGAAGCAAAGCCAGTAACGGTACCTGCTGGAGATGATTATGACCCGTTCCTGGACGAGTCGGAGTTGCTGTAACCCTGGTACGGCACGGTAGGTGCTCGCTCCGCCCACAGTGAGCACTCTCCGCGCCGTAGTAGGCGAGAAAGGAATCAATCCATATGCAACAATCTGTGTCGCCAACACCTATGTCATGTTTGCTCGCTGCGCAAAAAGAGGCGCGATACCCCGAAGAGCGCGAGATTTATTCGCGCGCGATCGCTGCCCTGCTGGATGCGGATGCAGTAGCCGACCAGGACACCATTGAGACGCCGGCGGCGAACCCGTGCGCCTGGTGCTTGAAAGAACAGGGGCTGCCTATGGGCGAGACCTCGCACGGTATTTGCAGCAAGCATCGTGCCTGGATGAGCGAGCAGAGCCTGGCTCGTAAGGCTGCCCGCATGGCTGCTGCGTAGTGCGTTTGTCGGGCTGCTAGGAGACTGGCAGCCGTTCTTGTTGAGGTGTATATCACTATGAAGATCAGAAAAGCTACAAAATATAACTCATACGTAAAACTGGCATTTGCTGGAATCGCAGGCGCAGGCAAGACGCTCACGGCGTTAGAAACCGCCACGTACCTGAGCGAGAAGGGTATCGCCTTGATCGAAGCTGACTATCCCTTTGCCGCTGATAAATACGCCAAGGATAGCCCCGATGATCCAGCGTTTGGGTATACGTTCGATACCATCGAGATGGCTCTGGATGATAAAGACGTGGACATCGAAAAGCCCTATAACCCCAAACGTTTCATTGAGGCCATTAAAACGATTTATGCCACTGGCAAGTACGACGTGCTTATCGTCGATGGCGGGAGCAGTGAATGGGATGGCGCTGGTGGTGTGCTGGAATGGGTAGATGGATTGACGAAGCAGTTCAAGAGCGACGGCGCAAAGGACGCTACACGCCAGGCGTGGGCCGTTGCTACACCTGAACACCGCCGACTGTTCACCTATCTTTTGCGCATTCGCATGCACGTCATCGTGACGATGCGCGCCAAGAAAGAAACTGTTACTACTGATGATGAGGGCGGCAAGAGAGTCAAAAAGATGGTACTCGATCCCATCCAGCGTGAAGACGTACCGTACCTCTTTGATGTACTGGCGTTCCTGGAGGACAAGCAAATCAGGATCGATACCAGCCATTGTCCGACGCTGGAGGAGGGCACTCTTATCAGCCGTTCTGGCCCATTGCTGGCGCACACTTTGCGCGACTGGCTGAAAGGCAATCCCATGCCTGATCGCCCTGAGTATGATCCTGATGCAGAAGAGCAGTCAGAGGCTGTTAAACAGATGGTGCGCAAGGCTCAGGGCCGCGCATTCAAATGCGGCGTGGCAACTGATGGCCCTGCGTGGGAATCCTATGTGGCGGGTGTTCTCGGCTCCGCTCGCGCCACTATCCAAATCAATCTGGACGAGATCGCGAAAATTAATGGCGACTTGACGAAGCGCGAACGCGAAAAGCAGCCCGCACAGGGGGCAATAGCATGAGCGAACTTGCACAGCGCCTGCTGACGGTTATCCAGCGCGGCCCTATCGAGTTCTCGGATCTGTGGGCAGCAATCCCCTACGAGGACACATTCGACGAGATGCAGACCGCGCTGGCCGAACTGATCGACGCTGGCGAAATTGAGCAGATCGCCGATACGTTCGCGTTTCGCATTGTAGAGGCGGCATAGTAGTAGGGCTGGCCGGGAGACTGGCCAGCCCGGAAAGGAAACTAACAATTGAAACCTAGGTTGAATGAGCAACAAGGTCACGAGGCAGCAGAGCTTTATACACAAGGTTTGGGAACCCCTGAAATAGCAAGGCGGTTTAATGTTTCGATCACGGCGGTTAATAATGCCCTAAAACGAGAGAACATTGTTAAGCGCATGCATGTAGAGGCTAGCAATCCGAGATTTGTAGGAGCCGAATCTGCGAAAATTGTGCAGGAATACGAGAGCGGCATAAGCATAAACCAACTTGCGCTAATACATGCAGCGTCACCTGAAACCATTCATAGAACACTAAGAAGAGAAAAAGTCTCAGTGCGACCTAGCGGCGGGATAAGGAAGCATATCATTAATGATGATATGTTTGATGTGATTGATACGGAAGAAAAAGCCTACTGGTTGGGATTTATAGCAAGTGATGGGAGTGTCGGGTCGGCAAAGGATTATGTCTCAATAGTTCTTGCAAGCAAAGATATTGAGCATTTAAGGAAGTTTTGCCGATGGATTGCCGATGACATGGAGCCATATTCTTATGCATATGGGTCGGAAAGGTCTATGGTGAATATCTTCTCCCAGCAGATTGTTAAAAGCCTCTCCACGTATGGTATCGTTCCTCGTAAAACCTATACGTTCAACCACATACCCGACATTTCCAGCGATCTAAAGAAACACTTTATCCGGGGTTATGTAGATGGAGATGGTGGTTTGTATATAAATGCCGCTGGTCGGTTCTCTTTTCAAATCTCTGCGTATAACAGAGGGATCTTAGAGGAAATACAGGAACATTTCATAAAAGAGATTGGAATCTCAAGATCCTCAATATACAAAACAACCATTTGGATGTACCAAAAAGGCGGGCGCAAAGAGGTCCTGCAAATTGTTGAGTATCTTTATAAAGATTCAACAATTTCCCTGGATCGCAAATATGCAGTTGCAATGGAGATGATCGAGCGTTCAAATCAGAAGCTGGCCTTGCAGCACAAAGTATAGTAGCGCGAGCTGGCTGTGATGGCTGGCCCTGGCAAGAAATGGAGTAAAGAGCGATGGACAACTACATTCACATTCTTAGAGAGGACAATCCAATCCGCTTCAATTCGCTCGTTGAAACTGCAGAAGAGAGCGGCTTAGAAACCACTGGAGACGGTGAAAACTTGATTTTTTACGGTCTCTCAGATAGCCAGCAAGAAACGTTAGCTAGCGGCCTAACATCTGAGGGCATAGCGTTTCACCGCATTAGCTTGTAACCACAAAATACCAGGGCTGGCTGCTGCTGGCCAGCTCGTGAAAGGAGAAAACGAGTGAGTGAGAAAACCGGGCATCCAATGTTTATCGAGTCATTGGGCGAGCAGCACCCATCTCGCGCGCTCTTGAGCATCTCCCTGGACTACACTGGGTTTCGCGTGCTCTTTGATCTCCCATGCAAACGCAAACTTGAAATCGAGATCGTTGCATTCGCCAAAGAGAATAGCACCATTGAGGTTTATGAACATCTGAAAGGCTCTGAACCCGGGCGATATTGGCTTATCAACAGCAACCATTATATCGTAAGCGGGACTGATCATCTGCCCTTGCTCAAAGCATATCTCAGGACGGCCATTGGCGGGATAGAGAACAGCTACGAGGGCAGTTTCGCAGAATTGATCTTAGCGCAATGGAGAAAGGAAAACGGCAAGGATGAATGAACAGTTCTCTTTACGAGAGGCTATGAAACGCATACGACAAGCCTCACTATGCCCACGCTGCGGCAAGAGCACCTTTGTAGCCGCTACAGGATGGCGCGGACGCGGCACTGGTCAGCGTGGGTCGTCGTACTACAACGCTACATCATTTGAAAAAGTGACCCCCGAGACACATTGCACCTGCACGCCAGAACAGAAAAAACAGTGGGAAGCACAGCAGAGCAAGGAGGTCCAGGGGTGAACATTGAACATCTCTTCTGGCAATTGATCTCTGGTCGTGGGCAAGAGTGGTTGGAAGCAAGCCTTGCACTGCAAGCGGCGGGGTATGCATGGGAGTGGACGTTTCACAGGGATGGGAGCGAAGAGTTCGCGTTGAAGTACAAGGAGGAGGAGGATCTCACGACATGCTCTTAAGTACGCGCGATGGGTATTGTGGGCAATGTGGGCGGCTCAGACACAAACAAGGAGAGCCAATCAACCTTGAGCATTGCCCATGTACAGAAGGCAAGCGTATCACTGGTGTGCCCTTCTGCGTGTTTTGCGGCTCTCTCTATCACTATCCAACACCTTGCGAATCACAGCCACATTTACGCGACTTCTGGAAACGCGGTGATGTAGTGATGGCGATACAGCCTATTAGGAAGCCTCGTAAGCGTACTCAGGAGAACCAGTTATTGCTGTTCTAACTGAACAGCACGAGTGCAAGAAAACCCGGTCTCGCAGTGGGCCGGGTTTTCTTTTGCCATTTAGAAGCGAGCAAATTTCCTGGCGAGTGCACTAGCAGTACTATCTCCTGCTAGTTTTCGTTTCCTGCGCTGAATATAATGAATTGCTTGCTCCGCCGACTTCCAGCCAATGTCTTCCTGCACTTTCAATACGTCGTGCCCATTCTCCTGGTAGCGCTGCCAGGCGTTCTCATGGCGAAGAGAATGCAGCACAACGTTCTCCGCCAGTCCCGCCTTTTTAACATAGCGCTTGAAACGCGTGCTCACAAAGTTGAGATGGAGCGGCTCGTTTGTCATCGGCGATGCAAACACCGGGTCGGATGGCCGCATTTGCCCCCAGTCTCCTTTGGCCTCACGATAGTCCCGGATCGCGTCCATGATTTCTTGCGGCATCTCGGCTTCGAGCGGGGTGGTATTTGTCTTCCCAGTGTATCTATACAACCATCCCTGGTGCTCCTGTCCATGCTCGAAAAAGTTCTTTTGCTCGAAGTCGCCCCAACGTAGCTTGACGATCTCGGCCCGTCGCCGGCCTGTGACAAGCAGGGCCAGGAACAGGGCATAATCGCGCTTGCCGTGGACAGTGCTCCTATCAATGGCCGCTAAGAAGCGCGGGATATCGCCCTCCTCCATGTCCCGGTCGCTCGCGTCCACTTTGGTAAGCTGCATCCCGTCCGTTGGTTTATGCCCTCTCAAGATAGGTACAATTTTGCCGCGAAATTCGATCATATATTCTCCACACCAATCGAAGTAGCTTTTGAATGTGATGAGATAGCAATTGCGCGAGGTCGGCGCGATCGGCATACCCTTGCGCGATCCGCGCGGCACTGGCAGCAACAAGAAGGCCTCGATATCCTCACGCGTTATTTTGTCAGGGGTTTTCTTGCTGCCGGTGCGCTCCTCGACGAACGTGAAAAAGCGCCTGAGCAGGTAGTCATATTGATGGCGGGTATAAGATGACGGAATGTGCCCTAGAAATTGTTGGTAGCAGGATTCCCACGCCGTATTCCTGAACATTCGTCCGGTGCGATTGACCGTCTGCGGACGTGTCTTCACAGGGGTGCTCCTTTCTCACTGCTGTCACACAAGACAGGGAGAATCATGTGTATCGTTCGTTTTTATCCCAACGATCACAAACGGAGCACTAAAAGTATAGCTTATCTCTGGCACAAAATGCTACGAACATGTGTACTAATATGCAGTGTATCGAATATGTCCGGTACATTGTGGTGCGAATGTGCTGAGAGGTGGTGTGTTAGAATAGGGCAGGAGATAAACTCTGGAACGTATACTAGAAGAAAAGAGGAACTTATGGCCAATAACTATCCCCCAATTCCGCCAGAATTTGAAAAGTTTGCTCGTTGGCTTGAGACGCCAGAACCGTGTAGCCGCCTTTATCCGAGCTCGTGCAATGGCGTGGCTATCATGCGTATGGGGTTTTCACAAGGAGAGTATCCGCTGTGCAAAGGGTGCATGCGGGCCATGAGTGAACAAATAAACAATGTCCTTGATGGGCTGCCACCGGGCGAGGGATGAGCGATGCTGTTCTATGTATGCCCAACCTGCGGGCGCTGGCAGGATGTGAGTTTCGTCAAGGCCATATCGGATGTGTTTGCCAGCGTGGGCAAGGCGCTCAACCAGCCGCCACAGGAACAACTTGGCTATCCCTGCCCTGCTGGCCACGGACTCATGGTGGCAGTTCAGCCAACGGACCGGGTGTATGTGCGAGCTGGCGTGATCGAATCGACGCCGGATGAGCAGGAGCGCGCACTCGACGAGATCGCGCAGTTGAGCCAGGATTTGGGATTGTATGACTAAATACACAGTGCTATACTCGCAACTACGGGGAGTAGCTTAGGCAGCAGAGCGCAGGGCGCGCGCGGATAACAATGAGTCCCTGAGAGCTGGGTGCAAGTCCTGGCTCCCCGATTGATACCGGGGCGGATCTCGCTCGGATAGCGAGAGGAAGAGGCCGCCGTGCCTTGAATAAATTATAGGATGGAGACGTTCTCAGTGATGAGGATGGAGTAGAGCACCTGGCACGCAAAACCGCTGGGCTAGTTGTTCCCCAGCGGTTTCTTGTTACCCATTGTGCTATCTGGATTGGCTCTATTGGTGCAGTTGATCCTCTTCTTTGCGGTTGCATCGATGCTCAACCATGTTTATTCCCCATTCTCCAACAGGCTGAAAACATGGTAATAGGATTATTTGTAAATCTTCATCGTCAACTTTGTCCTCCAGCCATGTTTTGTCCTCTGCACTCAGACAATCGGCAACACGGAGAAAGGTATCTTTGATACCAGATACTTCTTCTCCGTAGTATGCATGTAAAAACAAGTCATCCGCTGAGCAAATGTCTAAGTCATGATAGAACATTGTAGCGTATTCCAGAATTGTCTGAGAAGCTTTCTCGTTTGCCATGATAGAGCGGTAAATTGAGTGGAAGCGACGTGAAAGCTCATTCATCCATTCAGGAGGTGAGTAACGTGTAGTTGTAAGTGCCTTGTCTATCGCTTGTTCATTTGGTTTGACTGTGTAGTGGTGCTGAACAATAAATTCAGTTTCGATGAGTGTCATACTGACTCCTTTGTCCTTTTTATATGGCGAGAAACGTCCCGCTCGACGCGTCAGGGCGCGCATGGCTGTATTTATTGGTGGTTGTCAGGCTCTTGTGACCCAGCGTATCGCGAACCAGGGTAACAGGTGCGCCGCGATCCAGGGAATGGGAGCCGTGGGCATGCCTGAACCAGTGAGGCGAGACACGCGAGCGGATAACGACTTCGCCCTCCTTATTTGTTTCTCGGTACACCTCGACACCCGCCCTGATGGCCGCTTCCTCGACAATCCGATTGACCTGGCTGCGATCAAGGCGCCCGCCATTACTCTTTTTGCGTGACTGAAAAACGATCCCCATAGGGTCATTGCCCCGGATTTCCAGGAGCGCCGCATAGGCCGCTGGCTTAATTAGCACCTCGCGGCTTTTTCTCCCTTTGCCAAAAAAGTGGACCTGTCCGTGTCCCTTTACCTTGCCGTCGCCAACATCCTGCCAGGTGAGCGCACACGCTTCAGAGACGCGCGCCCCAGCTGCGTACAGCAGATACAGCAGGGCGCGGTTCCTGGGGTCAGTTTCAAGCGCAATGATGCGCAGCACCTCAGCCTCGCTCATAATCCTGGCTGCCAGGTGATCCTCGACTTTGGGGGCACGCAAAGCCGCGCCCACATTAAAGGTGGTGTAACCAGCTTTATGGCAAAAGGTGAGCAGGGATTTCACCGCACTAATCTTGCGCGCCTGGGTCGCTTCTGCCAGGGGCGTCAGGGATGCGGCGAACTGCTGAAGCTGGAGCAGATTCAGTTCCTGGAGCGGCGTATGCCCGGTGAACGCTGCCAGCGCGGCTATATCGCGTGTGTAGACCTCAGTAGTTGAGGCGGGCCGCTGTGCCAACCACATGGCTATCACTACCTCGTCAGTCGCACCAGGGGGCAGCGTGGTATTGACGCGATCATTCACCAAAGCGGGCAAGGTTTCCGGTTTTCTGCTTTTGCGAGAGCGAAACAGCATCAAACAACTTCCTTTCAATACAACAAAACGACACTTCTGTTGTATTCATCCTAGCGTATCAATAAGCAAACGTCAATCCCCTTGCATCCCATTCATGCGCATGTTACACTTTAACTAAATCTATCTGGGGGTGCACCCATGCTCTGCCAGGACACCGATAAGCGCATGGAAGCGATACATATCCCCAGCGAAACCATTCTGCTTGCTCAGAAGATGCAGCGTATAGTCGGTGTGATCACTGATGAGAATAAAGACGGCAATGGTGAAATCATCTTTAAGCTAAAAGTTGCTGGTGGAAAAATTAGTCGGGTCCTAGATTTCGCTGGTAAATGGTTTCCTGGGAATAAGAAGAAGTAGCCGACAAGCAGCCTTCTGGGCCAAGCGGGCGTAAACAAAACAAAGTCGTTGACGAGCAGCCTTCTGGGCCAAGCGGACGCGAAAAGTTCCACTCTGGAGCTTTTCGCGTCCGTTTTGTTTTTGTACAGATATTCTCTTCTCGGGTCCTTTCGTTTTCGTGTCGCCAGTCGTAGGAGTGCCAGGATACTGAAGTTGGGCAGTGATCCTGGCACTTGCGGGAAAGAGGTTGCGCATGGCTATCCATCCTGCCGTGGTTACTCGCGCCAGACGGATCTGGAATGAAGAACAACTGCGTATCGCTGTGCAACGCCTCATTGATGCCGTCTATGGCCGGAAGACGGACGCACCAGCAGCCTTGCACATTCCAGCTTGGCCGACTGATGCAGATCTCATCTTAAACGATGCCATCGGCGAGCTGATGGAACGACGGGCAGAGCGCCAGGCTATGGAGACAACGGCGCATGTTCTTCGACGCATGGTTCGCTATTATGAGGGACGCGCCAGGGTTGCCCGCAATCTGATGAATGATAGCACGGATTCTCGCGTGGCCTGTGGACACGCCCTGGATGCGCTGAGATGGGATGCCAGAGCCGAGGCAGTACGCCAGGTTGCGGTAAACTTGGAAATCGCGCTGCCGGCGCAGGAGAAAACCAATGAGCACTGATGTGAAAGCCTACCAACGCGCACTACACCCATTCGAGCACCTCAGCGACGAAGACATATCCGATCAGCTCGACAGGATCGCCAAACGCAGCAAGGCCGCTCGCAAGGCGCACGAGCGTGCACGGCAGAAGCAGGCTGAGCAACAAGCACAACAGGACAAGCGAGGTGTGGCATGAGCGAGCAAGAAAGCGATACATGCAAGACATGCGGAGGTGTAAAGCGTATTGACTGGACGATCAGTTTTGAACAATGCCGCCCAGTTGAAATGCGATTCGATCCTGCATCGCTTGCGAGCGGCAATTGGCGCTTGTGTCCTGGCCATTCTGAGTTAGCGCCGAATCATGATGGCAAACTGGATGCGCAGGGAAAGCACGAGGTTTCCTACTGGAAAGACAAACTCGCGCGCCAGACTTGGGTGTGTATCGAAGAGACCGACGACCTGTTGGATGAGCCTGAGCATGTGCAGCTAACGCCTACACAAGCTCTCTCCCTGCTCGCATGGCTCAGGCAGGAAGAGGCAGAGTTACAGCGACTGGCTGAGGAGGCATCATGATGGGCTGGATTATCGGCATCGCCGCGTTCCTAGCGTTCGACGCGCTGGCCTATGCTGTGTGGCGCTGGTGGCTGCTGCCAAAAGCAGAGGAGGCGAGCGAGTAGATGCCACAAAAGCCGGACAACCAAAGGGTACCAAATCGCGATGTGAACGCCGCGCAGCGTGCCACCCAGGCGCTGGATCTGCGCGCCAAGAAGCTCACCTATGACGCGATCGCGAAGCAGACCGGCTATGGCTCCGCGTCCGCCTGCCGCAAGGCCGTTCTGCGCGAGATGAACCGCGTCGTGGTGACCAATGTTGATGAGCTGCGCCGCGAGCAGTTACACGAGCTGGACCTGCTCCAGCAGGAAGTCTGGGAACTGGCGACGGACAAGAAGAACAAAGGACGCCTCTTCGCAGTAGATCGGTTGCTTCAGATTATGGAGCGCCGCGCGAAGCTGATGGGACTCGATCAGTCAGCGGACAGCGCGATTGCCGCGGCCCAGGTCATCATTCGCGAGGTGCCGGCGGGCTATCTCGGGCTGGAGCCATCCAGGGAGGTGCAGGCGTGACAGAGTATCGCCGGATCAAGATTGTCCCTGATGCCCAAGGGTTGCCTCATGTCTACGTACTTGGGACTGACATCGAATTGGCGTATGTTCATAGCGCTCGCGTAGACCTCCAGAGCGGCTCTGTCCCAGTTGCACGCTTGGAAATTCTTGAACCAGAGGTCGAGATCAAGCCAAGAGTAACTGGCGAGGAGGCTCGTTCATGACCACTTTCGCCCTTGCTCCCGCTCGCGAAGAGATCCACATTCCCGCACCAGAACTGCGCGGTGCGAACCTGGCCCTGGGTGCGTGCCGTGATACCGAGGTGTGCATCGAGGGACCGGCAGGCACGGGCAAGACCATCGCCGCGCTGTATAAGATCCATATGTTGCTCCTGAGCTATCCTGGCGCGAAAGCACTGGTGGCAAGGAAGCGCAACACAGACCTGGCCGGCTCCGCGATGGCCACGTATCGCGATCACATCCTGGATGAGCGGGAAGGCGTGCACTATTTCGGTGGCAACAAGGTCAGGCCGGCTGCCTACGAGTACCCCAATGGCAGCCAACTGGTCGTCAACGGCCTTGATAAGCCGGGCAAGGTCAAGAGTTGGGAGTTTGATATTGCCTACATCAACGAGGCGACCGAGTGCTCCGTCGAGGATATCGAGTTCGTGCGCAGCCGCCTGCGCCACGGTAAGCTGCCGTACCACCAATTGCTCCTCGACTGCAACCCCGATGCACCTGGTCACTGGCTGAACCAACGCATGAATGACGGACTGACGACCAGGCTCATCTCACGCCACGAAGATAACCCGGCGTACTGGGATGTCAACACACAGGACTGGACCGAGGCCGGGCGCAACTACATCTTTGGCGTGCTGGCTGGACTGACTGGCGTGCGCCTAGCCAGGAACCGCTACGGTATCTGGGCTGCGGCGGAGGGCACGGTCTATGAGGATAGCTGGGACCGGGCGCGCAATGTCGTCGAGCGCGTCGAAATCAAGCGGGAATGGCCCAGGTACCTGGCCATCGATTTCGGCTTCACAAATCCATTCGTGTGTCTCTGGGCAGCCATCGACCCCGATGGGCGGATCTGGATCTACCGCCAAATCTACCGCACGAAGCGCCTGGTGGAAGAGCACGCCCGCGATATCGCCATCGCGTCGGGCTGGTTCCATCTCTTGCCGAAGGATCATGAGAAATACAAAGATCGCCCAGCCGATTGGGCTGATCCATTGCCGCGTGAGATCATCGCCGACCACGACGCCGAGGATCGGGCGACGCTGGAAAAACACCTGCGCATGGTCACTACGCCGGCGAAAAAGACGATCTCCGATGGCATTCAGGCGGTGGCCTCGCGACTGCGTGCGGCTGGCGACGGAAAGCCGCGCGTACTCATCGTGGGTGGCAAACTGTGGGAGCGTGACGAGGAACTGGCCAAAGCCAAGCGTCCTTTGTGCTTGGAGGAGGAGCCAGAGGTATATGTATGGAAGAAAGGCGCTGATTTGAGCGCCAAAGAGGAGCCGGTTAAGGAAAATGACCACGCTCTCGACGCACTGCGCTACCTGGTGGCGCGCTTTGATCTTGAACCGACTGGCGTGAGCTACTACAAGAATATCTGGAGATAGACGCCCATGCAAGTACAACTCTCACAATTCAGCCCACAACAGCAAGCCCAATCACTGGCCCAGGCTCCAGTCAGCCAGGCCGAGCAAAACCGCAAGCAGCAAATGGGCGACGCCTGGAAAGCGTATCAGGGTGAATTTCAGAAGCCACTCAAAGTTGCGGCTAATCAGCCAGATGACAACGTGTTGAGCAACCGTTGCTCGCCGATTGTGGACAAGGGGGTCAGCTTCCTGTTTGGCCCAGTCCTCAAAATCGAATGTGACGACCAGGATTTTGTAGACGGCCTATGGGGCGACGACGACGAACGTATGACGCTGCTCTCAAAAATGGCGATCAATGGCGGTGCGTTTGGGCAGGTGTTCGTGAAGCTTATTCCTGCTTCTGGCAACATGAAATATCCGCGCCTCGTCAACCTCGATCCGCGCGTTGTACGCATTGTCACTGATCCTGAGGACTGTGATCTGCATCTGGCATACGTGATCGAATACCCTGGCTTTAATGATGTCCAGAAACGCCAGGTGATCGCGCGCGTGGACCCCGACGATGATTTAGAGTTTGCGGGCAACGATCTGCGCGACACGTGGACCATCACCAATTATGTGCGCCGTGGGCAGTCAGGAACCTGGCAGCAGCAGGGCGAAGTGGAAGACTGGCCCTACCCGTTTGCTCCCGTCCTTACCTGGCAGAATCTGCCCAACCCCAACGAGCCAATAGGCAAGCCTGACCTGACACCTGATCTCGTTCAACTCAACAAAGTGCTGAACTTCGTGCAGTCGAACACATCCAGGATTATTAAATATCACGCGCATCCGAAGACGTGGGGCAAGGGCTTCCGCGCATCACAGATGAGCGTCGCCGTAGATGATGTATTTGTCATCGAAGCACCAGATGGGAGCCTGCAAAACCTGGAGATGACAAGCAACCTGGAAAGCTCGCGTGCATTCGCTGGAGACATTCGATCTGATATGGATGAGCAGAGCCGCGTACCCGCTGTGGCACTCGGGCGACTGGAGTCGCTGCCGAAGGGCAATATCTCGGGCGTCGCGTTGCAGTTGTTATTCCAGCCGCTCACCGAAAAAACGGTACAAAAACAACGGCTCTATGGTTGTGGTGTTCGCGATGTCACCCGCGCATCCATGGTGGTGGCTGGCAAAATCAGCATTGAAGAGTACGAGGACTACCAGGTGGATCTGCACTGGCAAAACCTCCTGCCGGTGGATGACCTGGCCGCCGCGCAAACTGGACTCATTCTGAAGCAGATCGGAATTTCAGACTCAACAATTCAAAGTCAGTTGGGCTATGATCCCGACGACGAGGCCGATAAGAGTGCTGTAGAAGACCAGAAGAAGATGGAGGCCTACAGCCGTGGGCAAGGCTTCCCACCGCCATCTCCACAGCAGCAACCGGGCCAGACTCCTGCACAGCCAGGGCAGCAACAGGCGACGCAACCAGGAGGTGAGCGGTAGTGCGTATGTTCATCCCGAAACTATGGGTAGATGCGCTTAATAGGTCTATTCTCAATGAGCTTAGAGCCATGCGCAAACAGATCATCTGGGAAGCGCACAGACAACTCAGGAAAGATCACCAGCGCACACGTCGCCAACATCGGGCTGCGTTCAGGCGGAGAAAGCGAGGGCTGGCATGAGCGGGCCATTGAAAGCAGTAAGCAATGTGATCGAACTCAAGCCAGGCCACAAGTACTTGCTGGTGTTCAAAGGCGCGCACCTCACCGCAAGAAGCTTGCATGAAATGTCAGAAGCGCTGAATGGGCTTGGTGTCAAAGGTATCTCGATTGCACTGGACATGGAAGATGATCTGCGTGTGATCGAAGTACCGAATGAGCCAGAGGAGCAAGCATAGTGACCAAAGGCCGCCTGCAGCATGTCACCCAGAACTATCTCTCCCGCCTGCAAGCGCGCGAAGCGAAAGCAGAGCAGGCGCTGGAGGCAGGGTACAAGCACACGCTGGCCAGCATTCAGCCGAAGCTCGACGCGCTCTATGACCAGATGGTCGAGGCGATGGCAGGCGGTGAGCAGATACCGCTGCACTGGTTGTATGAAGCGAATAGGCTACAATCGCTGACCAGGTTTATCGAGAACCAGATGAACCACTTCGGTGCGCTCACTGATATGCAGGTTCGGCAGCTCCAGCACTATGCGGTGGACCTCGGTTCTGACGCAGCCATGAACCAGCTGCAGGCAACGCTGCCACCTGGCTCGATCTACGCGTTCAATGAGCCGAATGTCAAAGCGATCGCCAACATCATCGGTGCGACCCAGTCGGGCAGCCCGTTGGCAGATCTGTTTGCGGGATTTGGCAGCGAGGCGGCACAAAAAGCCAGTGATGCGCTCATCCTGGGAATTACCACTGGCCAGCACCCGCGTACCGTTGCCAATGACATCCAACAAGCGCTGGGCGTATCGCGGGCCAGGGCGCTGACGATCGCACAGAATGAAATGATGCGTGCATTTCGCTCAAGTAGTTTGGAAACATACCAAGCAAACAGCAATATAGTTAGTGGTTGGCAATGGTTGGCTTCGCTTGGAAGCGCATGTATCGCATGTACAGAGGAGAACGGATCGATCCATCCGCTCGACGAGGATATGGCAAGCCATGTGCGGTGCAGATGCACCATGGTTCCGGTGACAAAGTCGTATAGCAACATTCTCGGGATCGATGTGGGCGACAACGGCTCATCTGGGATGCTCATTCCTGATGGCTCTGAGTGGTTCGCCAGGCAGGATGAGAGCACCCAGCGGCAGATCCTGGGCAGTGATGCGCGGTACGAGGCCTACCAGAACGGCGTCTCGCTCAAGGACATGGTGGGCATAAAGCACGACCCCGACTGGGGATCGTCAATTTATATCAAACCATTGAAAGATTTGGTGAAAGCGCGGTGAAAAATGGCTGATCTCAAAATCATCGGACAACCAGAGGCAGAAGCACCGGCTCCACAGCCGACGTTTCCGAGTACCAATCTCCAAGTCACTCCAGATGGGCTGCTCATTACCATCATGCTCGCACCTGGGCTGATCATCCAGCAGGGAGTAGGCGAGGCGGCAATGAATGCCGTGTGCAAGCAGTGGCTGCAATCACGCAAGGACGTCAAGCAGCAGTTGGAGATGATCCAGCACGTCAAAAAGAGCAAGATCCAGTGAGCGACCGAACTGATCGAGAAAATTGTCACGGTAGCAGAAAAAGCGCTCGATGACGCTGATACAACCTGGGAGAGTGACTGGCCTGGGATTTTGTCTCAAGGACTAGAAGACATTCTCAAACTCTGTCGAGAATACATTTCAGATCACATGAAAGGAGAGCAAGAACATGGGAGGCAAACCTAGCAAAAGCACGCCAGCGGACAAGCGCCTGGCTGCCAACAAGCCGAAACCACCAGCAGGCAGCGGCTCGTCAATGAGTTCACAAAAGCCGCCGAAGAAAGGCGGGAAGTAAATGGGCCGCGGCATTCTCTCGCTTCACCTGGACGTGATCGCCGGTGCCCTACAGATCCCAGAGGGCTACAAACTGCTGTCGATCCACTATGATGCCGCTACCCAGATGACGCACCTGCTTATCGGCTCAGAACATCTGGAAGAGCCAACGGAGGGAGCGAGCTTGCCGCGGCTCAGCCTACTGGACTCGGTGGAATATGTGCCGCACGAGTATCGTAAGGTAACAACTCGAATAGAGAAAGGGTAAGGAGACAATTATGCCAACATCACGAGCAGGACACAACGACGCGCAGCAGGCAGCCCGCCTGAACTGGTTCGGCGGGAGCGCCTACCCGGCAGCGCCAACGAATACCTACCTCGGCCTCTATGCAGGCAAAATGCCGCTTTCTGACGGCTCAGGTGGCACAGAGGTCTCGCCGGCCACTCGCCCTGCCATCACCTTTGGCGCGGTCGCCGTGGATGCCAATGGCCGGCACTACATGGCGAACAACGCCGTAAACGGCATCACGTTGACCAACGCCAGTGCTGCCGAAATTATTGGCTTTGGGATCTTCTCGGCCAATTCAGGCGGCACGCCGATCTACTATGATCGCCTGCCAGGCGCATTTCAGGCCGCCGCGGGCGGGACAGTCAGCATTCCAGCCGGCGCGATCCGCGTCTATGCAGAGCCGCCCACGATTTAAGGAAGGAGGGCGAGAACGTGAGTCAAGTAACAGTTTTATCGCTGCCATCATCCGCACGCGCGACTTACACCAGTGGTCAGTTGCCCACCACCACGGCCAATGGCCAGATCCAGGTGCTGGCAGTTGATATCAACGTCACTGCCCTCACCGGCGGCGTGTCGCCCACGGTGACCTTCAAGCTCTCGCGTGTGGGCGCGGACGGCGTGCTCTACCAGGTGTGGCTGCCTACCGCCTTGAGTGCGCCGGGCGTACTCAGTACGACCATTGGGCCTGGCTGCGTGGTGAACGCGGACCTGGGCGACCTGTTCCAATTGGATATGGTTGTGACCGGCGCGCCCACCTCGATCACCTTTAGCGCGTCCCTGAAGGCCAAAGTATGGTAGGTATACTCAATCATTGAGTATTCAATCATTGACAACAAGCAGGAGAATACGGTACACTTATGGGAGAAGAGAACAATCCACCAGCGCCCCAGGCGGGTGCTGGTGATCCGATAAATCCACCGGGCCAGGCGCCCACTACACCACCGACTGATCCCCAGGCGGGAGAAGGTCAAAAGCCACCAAAGAGCGCTGACGACTATGAGCGCATGATTGCCGAACTGCGTAAAGAGAGCGCTGCCCATCGTACCAAACTCAAAAAGTTTGAGGATGAAGAGGCCAAGCGGCTTGAAGCGCAACTGACCGAGCAGCAGAAAAAGGATAAGCAATTCGCTGATCTGCAAAAAGCCCACGATGATGCACTCCGCTCTCACCAGGAGTACAAGGTATCCACTGAGGTACGCTTGCAAGCGGCGCAAATGGGCTTCGCGGATCTGAGCGATGCTACCAGACTGCTTGACTGGTCACAGATCACCTACGACGATGATGGCACGCCCAACAACGTGGCCGCACTGCTCAAAGACCTGCTCAAGGCCAAGCCGTATCTTGCAGGTAAGCCAGCGGCAACACCACCAACGAGTGGAGGCGCGACCAATCCGCCGCGCTCGCAGACCAGCGGGCAGCAGGAGATCACCGACGCTTTCATTGCGCAGCTTACACCGGCTCAGTATAGTAGCCTTACTCCTGACATGAAACTCAGGGTCAGTCAGTATATGCAGAGCAGGGTCGACCAGCGCCGATAAAAATGATGATCTTTTATACCTTGTCCTGAGCACCGGCCACGTGTCCGATGTTCTGGAGAGGGTGATGGGAGATAGAGCATGTCGCTCAACAATTTTATACCCCAGATTTGGGCCGATACCCTTCTGCCCGCTCTGCGCCTGAATCTGGTCTACGGCAATCTTTTCAACGACGATTACCAGGGCCAGATTGAGAAGATGGGAGACACGGTGAAGATCAACGCCATCGGCGATATCACCGTGAGCAACTACACAAAAGATACCGACCTGAACCCACCCCAGGCGCTCACAGACGCTCAATCGATGTTGGTCATTAACCAGGCCAAATATTACAACTTCGACGTTGATGACGTTGACGCGGCACAGAGCAGCGTGAATGTCATGACCGAAGCCATGTCCTGGGCCGCGTACAAGATCGCGCTGGGCATGGATCAATTCTATGCCGGGTATTATACCGACGCGCTGGTCGCCAACCTCGTCGGTTCCTCTGGCTCTCCAGTCGTGCCGCAGGCCGCCACTCAGGCCAATATTGGCGGCGGCCAGACCGTGTATGACTACCTGGTCATCCTCGGCCAATTCCTCACGCAGGCCGGCGTCCCCAAGAAAGGCCGCTGGGCAGTGCTGCCACCGTGGGTCCGCGTCCTCCTGCTCCAGGATATCCGTTTTACCTCATTTAACACGCCTGAGGCGCGATTGACCATCACCAGCGGCAAGCTGGACGCTTCTGCCGGTATGGCGACCGATGCCTATCTCGGGCAGATCGACGGGATGGATTGCTACGAGAGCGTCAACGCCCCGCACCTCGGCGGCACGGTCGGCGCGACGGGCTCCCAGGATGTCGTGATGGCTGGCCACCGGATGGCGCTCACCAAGGCCGAGGGCATCAACAAGGTCGAGGCTTATCGCCCGCCCTACCGCTTCTCGGATGCCGTGAAAGGTCTCGCATTGTACGGCGCGAAGACCGTGCGCCCGTATGCATTGGCCGTCGCGTACCTACAACACCCGTAAGGCGGGAGAAAGGAGACACACGAGATGGCGAGAACATCACTTCCCATCACGAACCTGGCCGCCAACAGCGCGGTCACGAACTTGACCAATGCGGGCGCGAACATGACTGCCGTAGACAACGTCAATGGCATGACCATCGCCATGCCCTCAAATGTTATCCCGGCTCAGGGCTCAGGCGAGCGCCTGGTGCTCCTGGTCTTGAACACCAACGGCGTCGGCCAGACGGTCACGGTACGCGCTGCGACAAAGGACGGCGGCGCTTCCAAAGCCGGCGCGGGCACGCAGGGTCCACCATTCACGCCTGGATTTGAAGGCGGCAAGGGGGATTTCACGAGTGCAGCCATGACCGCAACCACTGGCATCGGGGTCATCGGGCCGTTCGATCCGGCGCGCTTTGTGCAGCCTGACGGCACGATCAGCGTGGACTTTTCCGGGGCCACCGGCTTTGTCTCGGCGCTCCTGCTCCAGCGCGCATTCTAATACGAGAAAGCGAGACATTGTCCATGAGCGAAACGGCAACCGCAACCGAAACGGCAACACTTGCTCCGATGACACCGGGAGGCGTCTGGATGGTTGCGCCCGGCGAAAACATGCCCCCTGTCTACGTCGTGGCGCGTGAGCACCAGCACAGGCTGATGACGCGTAGCCAGGAAGAGGGCGGCCCTTGGTACGTGGTGCCTGATCCGCGTGACCCCCACGCCGTGCGCGTGCAGTCAGAGGAGGCAGATCTGGCAAAGCGGCTGGCAGAGCTGCAAGCCATGCGCGCCCAGAAGATGCGCGAGCACGAACTGCGTGCCCAAATCGCGACATTGGAGGCGGAACTCTTGCCTGGTGAGTCGGCTCAACCAGCGGAAAAGCCCGAAGCTCGGCATACTGCTGGGAAGTCGAAATAAGGAGATGCAGCTATGCCTGTGAGACCTACGATGGCGCAGTTGATCGCACGCGTCAGATTGCTCATAGCCGACCCAGTCGGACCAAACAACCAGTTCCTGGATCAGGACATCCAGGACACGCTGGATGAGTCCGTGGACTTCTTGCGCTATGAGAGCCTGATGATCGCACCAACGATCATGAATGCGGCGTCAACGGGCAACCAGGCAAGCACGATCTTCATCAATTACTTCTCAAAATACCAGTGGTGGGAACAGGATGTGGTGCTCCAAGGCTACTCGAACGGCCAGGCCTGGGTTGTTATCGCGCCTGCGCAGAGCGATTACATCAACGGCCACTGGTGGTTTGAGACACCGAGCCTGGAATTTACCGCGCCCACGGTTCCAGGCCAGTTGCCGCCGATCTTCGCAACGGGCAAGGTCTATGACCCATATGGCGCGGCTGCGGATTTGCTGGAGTTTTGGTCAGCGACGCTGGCGGCGGCCTACGACGTGACGGTCGATGGCCAGACGATGCGCCGCTCGCAACTAATGCAGGCAAAGCTCACGCTGGCCGCGCAATACCGGCGCAAAGCCAAACCGCGTGTCGCAAAGATGGACCGACGCGACGTGCTGCCACAGATCGACTCGATGAAAATGCGCCTGCTCGATAACAGCGACACGGTGAAGGGAGCATAAGCTATGCCAATGCTGCCGATTTCCGCTGCCGAACTGGCCCTGATCCAGGCCGATGCTGCCGCAGCGGCGTGTGACCAAGCCTGCACGATCAAACGTGCGGCGCGCACGCCTGACGCGCAGGGCGGCGCCAGTGTGACGTGGAACGTTGTTCTGCAAAATGGTTCGAGCACGGTCAACGCAGGCATGGCTGAGCCGAGTTCCACGCAACTCGCGAACTATCAATATATGATTGGTTCCCTGGCGGCCTGGCAGATTCGCTTCCCGGTCGGAACTGACGTTCAGGAGCAGGATCAGCTCATCATCGGCGGGCAAACGCTCAACGTAGTGAAGATCCTGACGCCTCGCTCGTACCCGGCGCTCGTAACTGCCCTGGCCGCGGAGGTGAAGTAATGGCTGATGCATCGGGTGCGACACAAGCGGCATTCATTGCCCGCCTGAGAGGGGATGCGACGCTGCAAGGACTCATGACCAGCGGCTCAAGCCCCGAGTGGAGCATTTACGACCAGGGCGGCGGCGGCATTATCACGCCAGTCTTTCCATATGTGTATGTGCATCCGATCGCCTCTCAAAAAGGGGCTGCTTGGGTGATGGGAACAGATGCCAGCGATGTGTTCATGCTGGTCAACGTCTACACGCGCTACGAGGGCTTTGCACAGGCGCGGGCGATTGCCGCGCGCTGTTATCAGTTGCTCGATGGACCATCAGGAGCGGCACCACTGGTTATCACTGGTTTCGCTACGGTCTCGGTGACCCATGCCAACCGCCAGGAGCTAGAGGAGACCCAGGACAGCCTGGTCCAGCATATCGCGGATCGGTACACGATCATGACGCAAGGATAGGAGCACCTGTATGGCTGGAGTGGTACTCGGCACAGTCGGGATCGATAAGATCATAGGGCAAGTCGCGCAAGGCATTGCCAACATGGAGGAGCGGGTTGACCGGGCTGTGCAGAAAGCAGGACTCGACTGTGAGCGCTATGCCAAGCAGCGCTGCCCAGTGGACACAGGAAACCTGCGCGCTTCCATTACTTATGAGAACACAGGGCGGTTCCAGTGCATGGTAGGGACCAACGTCGAGTACGCCCCCTACGTTGAGCTGGGTACGAGTCGCCAGGCGGCTCAACCCTATCTCTTCCCGGCCTATGCGCGGGCAAAGTCCAAACTCATGGACGCATTGAAAGCGATCAGGATGGGATAAATGAGCAAAGTACGAATCGTCAACAACGGCCAGCCAGGCTGGATGACGCAGGTCACGGACGCCGAAACAGGTAAGCCGATCCCGATGGTCAGGCATATTGATATCTCGCTCGGCGTGCAGGGTGTGCCGACGGCCACAATCTTCACGCACGTCTTGCCAGAGATCGATGTGACCGTTGAAGGTGTCATCAAAAACACCTGTCCCTGTTGCGGGCAGGAAGTACCAATTCTCAACACGCCGGAAGCGCCGCCCGCGCCCACTGGCGAATAACAACTTACCGATCTTTTGTATCTCGGCCTGAGCACCTGGCACGCTCAGATGTTCTGGCGGGGATGATGGAGGATACATCATGGGTAACGCAGTTGCCGGTTATGGCGGAAGCGTCAAAATCGGAGCGAACACTGTTGCCAACGTCAAGCAGTGGGAGCTGCCACTTGGCGCCGACCTCTACGACGTGTCAGTCCTGGGTAACCAGTGGAAGCAATATGTACCTGGTTTGCTCGGCAGTGACGCCAAGATCGACGCATTCCTTGATCTGACCGATACCAACGGCCAGGTCGCGATGCAAACAGCTATCCTCAATGGCACATCCGTCTCGCTTACCCTGCTCACGTCAACGGCAGGTGGTGCCACGCAGCACACCTATGCAGGAACGGCGTTTGTGAAAGGCATTGACTATAAAGATCCTGTCAATGCCCCGGAAGAAGTCTCGCTCACGCTCGCGTTCAGCGGCGCGATCACCTACACCTAGAAACGAGGTGATCTATGGGCACTCCTATCGCCGGATTCGGGGGCAGCGTGATTATCACTTCTACTCCCAACGTGGCTTTGAGTAACTACAACCTAACGGACGCCGGGGACCACAAGACGTTCAACGTGCCATCTGCTGATTTCGGCACGAAACGCTACTGGGATCGCACGGCCACGTTTGTCGTTCAGACCGCGCCTGATGGCGTAACCTGGACCACGGTAACGAGCGGTTTCACGATTCGCTACGTCACCGGCCAGGTGTTATTCACAAACCCGGTCGCGGGCGCTACACCGTCATGCCGCATCCAGACTGGAGCCTATCTTCCTTTCAGCACCTTTGCCAACATGAAGCAGTGGGAGGCCGCCCCTGCTCTGGATCTCTATGACTCAAGCACCTTTGGCAGCGTATGGAAAACCTACGTGCCAGGTATGCTTGGCGCTGATATCAAGCTGACCCAGTTCTATAGCGATCTCACTTTCTCCAACCAGATCACCGCCAACACGGCCTTTATCGTCTCCTGCCTGACTGGACGCAACGCGACAGAGCGATTTGAGGGCTTCGCGCGCCTCAAATCGGACGATATCAAGGTGCCAGTGAGCGGACTGGAAGAGGAAAACTTGAACTATACCGTCGATGGCCAATGGTATTACTTCGCCGGCCAATACGCATAGAAAGAACACGCATGGATACACTGAAAATTCGCGAGGCGTTTCTCAACGCGCCTGAAAAGACTGCAGATGTTGAGATCCCTGATTGGTTAGCCCCATATTTGGAGCCAGGCACTGAACTCATCCTCAAAGATGTGCCGGGCAACGATATGGGTCGGCTCAAAAAGCAGTGGGACAAAGACCCGAACATGGATGAGGTCACGCAGACGGCTGCAATCATCGTGCGTTGCCTGGCGAATAAGGCGACGGGCGAACTGATTTTTCAGCTTGCAGACAGAGACGCCATCGCAAGCCGGGGAGGAACGAAACTCACCTCACTCAGCCTGCAAATTGCTGAGTTCTTTGGTTTCGACAAAAACGCGATTGCCAACGCGAAAAAAAACTAGAGTCTGACCCGAACGAAGTATTCTGGTTCACGCTCGCGCGCCGCGTGACGCATACGAGCGTGGCGATGACCAAGCAAATGATCGGCCAATCCGAGTATTGGGACTGGCGAGCCTACTTTGAAATGGTCGCGAAAGCCGAAAAGGACGCGTGGGAAGCACGCAATAGAGGATAGAGACAAAGATGGATCTGGAGACGCTTGTTGTCAGCTTCGGTGCTGACCTGACCGATCTGACGCGCGGTGTTGCTGGCGCGAAGATGCTGCTGACCGGCTTCGGTCTCGCAGCACTTGGCGTTGGTGCGGCGTCCGTCAAGATGGCAGGCGACTTCCAGGCATCCATGACATCTCTGGTGACAGGTGCTGGTGAAAGCCAGAAGAACATCGGACTGGTGAGCCAGGGCATCCTCAAGATGGCGACAGAGACGGGCACATCCACGAAGCAGCTCTCCGACGGCATGTATATGATCGAGTCCGCGGGCTATCACGGGCAAGCAGGCCTGGATGTGCTGCGCGCGGCTGCCGAGGGCGCGAAGGTCGGCAATGCTGACCTGGGCGTAGTCGCAGATGGCGTGACCACGATCATGACCGACTACGCCGATAAGAACGTGAGCGCAGCTGCGGCCACTAACTTCTTGGTGGCCACCGTCGCTTCTGGCAAGACCCATATGCAGGACCTCTCAGCCTCCCTGGCCTCCATTCTGCCCACAGCCAGCTCCGTGAAGGTGGGACTGGGCGACGTGATGGGTGCGATGGCGACGATGACCGGTGAAGGAGTGCCAGCAGCCGATGCGGCGACGTATCTGCGTCAGACGCTCATGCAACTGGCCTCGCCCTCCAAATCTGGTGCCAAGGCGTTGGAAGACATTGGCCTGTCGGCACAGCAGGTCAGTGATTCCATGAAAGTCTCCCTGCCGGCGACGCTCGGGATGATCATGGACCATCTGAAAAATAAATTCCCCGAGGGGTCCATCGCCTTCCAGGATGCGCTTAAAAACATCGCCGGCGGCAGCAAGCAGATGCAGGGCATGCTGGATCTCACCGGCACGCACCTGCAAACCTTCAAGGATAACGTGGACAACATCTCTGGGGCGGTCAAGAAAGGTGGCAGCGGGATCTCGGGGTGGTCCGATGTGCAGAAGGACTTCAACTTCAAAATGGACCAGGCAAAGGCGGGCGTTGAAACGCTGGGCATCGACATCGGCAGTGTACTGCTCCCGCCACTAAGCAATATCGTTGGGGCTATTGGTCCCATCCTCACCAATTTTGATAACTGGTTTGTGAAAAGCGGACTACTTCAGAATACTCTGAACACGCTTGGTACATCGATCCAAAATGTCTCGCACTTTCTGAATGATCACCAGGGCATCATTTTGGGAGTGGCGGGTGCTCTCACGGCTTTCTATATCCCGGCGATCATTAAATCAGGCGTGGAGTCCGTGGTGGCCGGGGCCAAGATGGCCAGTCAGTTTATCACGAAGATCGTCATGGCTGGCGTCGAGGGCTACCAGGCGGCAGCCAAGCTGGTGCTCATGGTTGGTCAGTTTATTGCGTCCGGCGTGCAGGCGGTGATTGCTGGCGCCAAGATGACAGCCTCTTTTATCGCGTCCATCGTCAAGGCGGGCGCATCCGCTGTAGTTACTGCTGGCCAATTCATCGCCTCGCTCATTCCGGCGATCATCTCGTTTATCGCCCAGTCTGTCGTGGCCGCTGCGACCGCCATACCGGGCATGATTGCAGGTTTTATCGCGTGGACAGCGGGGGCGTGGGCCGCTGCAGCTGCCACGATTGCCGCGACCTGGCCGATTTTGGCGATCATTGTCGCCATCGGGCTGCTGGTGGGTGCGATCATCTACCTCTGGACGCATTGGTCGCAAGTAACCGCCTGGGTCAAGGCGGCGTGGATTGTGACCACTATCATTCTGCAAGAGGCACTCAAAAACGTAGCACATTTCTTCCAGAACGTCTGGGATGGCATCGTGGGCGGGATCAAGTCTGGGATAAATTGGATAATCGGAGCCATTGATAACTTTATAGATGGTGTCAATAAGCTCGGCATTGACTTTGGCCCGATCCACATCCATCCGCCAAAGATCCCGGACATTCCAAAACTCGCAATGGGCGGCGTGGTGCCTCCTGGTGGTATGGCGGTTGCTGGAGAGACCGGCAAGCCTGAGCTGGTCCTGGGCGGCACAAGCGGCGCGACGGTGCTGGGCGTCTCACAAACAGCATCCCTGATGCGCGGAGGCGGTGGTGGCAAACAAACACTGGTGATTCCGCTGATTGTCAACGGTCACGAGCTCGCACGCGCAGTGATCGACGACCTGGGCGAGGCGTTGCTTTCCGGTATGCGCAGCGCAGGCCATCCGGTGGGAGGGATCTAATGAGCAGCACACTCACCGTGAAAGTTGGCGGCACTGCCTACACGCTCATCGAAAACACGCTCAAAATCACCAACAGAGTGGATGATAAGGACAAAGCGACATTCACCCTCAGAGACGACACCGGCACAGTGGTATTTTCCAAAGGCCAGATGGTGAGCATTGTGGATAGCTCGCTTGGCACACTCTTTGCTGGTTTCGTCAATAAGCCAACAATGAGCAACCTCTTCCCGAGCGCAACCAATCTCTGGTCAATGGATTGTGTCGATCAGTTCTATGTGCCTGCAAAGCGCACGCACAAGCGCATGCACAAAAATCAACACGCTGGCCCGATTGCCGCGCTCCAGGTCCAGCAGTATTTGGCGCCGGACGGCGTCAGCGGCAACTTTGGGCTGGACTGGACGGAGCTGCAGTCCGACTGGCAAAATGGCACGCTCTCCGGGGCCGCGGCGGCAACGAATGCGAGCACAGGCAACACCGGTGGGGGTGATCTGGAGCTGGCTGTCGCCGGCAGCGTGGTGACCTTCTCGCAGACTTCGCAAGCCGATTTCAATGCTGGCATCACCGGAGGCGGCCTGACCTCTCCGGCCAGCGGGGGCGTCACTTTTACACCCACACAGGCAATCAAGTTCGCTGCCACTGAAAGCTTGCCTGGCATAACAAATCCCGCCCTAAAAATGAAGATCTGGTCCGGGTCGTATACGATTGCCGCCTCCGACTACCTCATTTTTGATGTGTGGACCGCGGATAGCTCGCCGCAACAAATGGCCACGGTGGATCTTGTGATGACTGATGGTACGACGTTAAGCCTCTCGCAAGCCGCGATTGGTGTTGACGTTCAAGGTGTTGGGCCTGGGATCTCCAATGACCTTTCAGGACTGGCAACCAATACCTGGTACAATCGCCGTTTCTTTCTGGATGCTGGCGGTCCGTGGGTGGGCAAGGTGGTCTCGTATGCGGCTGTGTGCTTTGGCGGGGCCAACCAGGGCAATTACACGGCTTACTTCCGCAACGTTCTTATCCAGAACGGAGGCATCACGAAACTCACCATCTTTGGACCCGCCGCGACGGCTACGCAGACAACGCCGCAGCCGGTGCAAAACAGCGGCTACACCAATATCAGTTGTAGCGTGGTGACCTCCTACGAGCGTCATGGGGCGCTGGCCAGTCCTTTGTACGATCTTTCGGGCGCGGCGATAGCCAATAGTTCGCAGCTCACCTGGTCGATCATCCTGCCCAACAACAGCTTCACCTACTCCGTCACGGCGTCGATTGACAGCGGCGTAACCTTTTTGCCTTGTACCAATCAAGGCGCGATCCCTGGGCTCCTCCCCGGCATGAATTTGTCGGGCGTCAAGATCAGACTGACCTATGTTTTCGACAATGCTGGCAACGACCCAACGTTGACCCCGCTGCTCTCGACGATCACCGGCACGATCAATCCCTCGTATGCGAGTACGAAGAGCGACATCGTCAATGTGAATAATGGCGCCGCTGCCTGGAACGCGGGCACACTCACCAATCTCAATTTGAGCGGTAGCAACACGTTGCAACTCAACGGCTATGCGCGGAATTGGGATGATGCAAATTATGGCAGTCAAACGCTCTACGGCGCGACCAGTCCGGCTCAGGGCGTCCTGAAAAAACAATTCTTTTTAACCAGTGGAACGGGCACGGATGTCAAATCACGCATGGATTTTGCCGGGAGCAATTGGCAAAATTTCACGATGGAGTGTGATGTCACGCTCCTTTCCGGCAATTGTGGACCATCGCTCGTCTACCGCACGACGAATTGGGGGACGGCAAACGATTCTTATGCGTACATGGTGTATTTGAACACCACACTTGTTCAACTGGGCCATGGAACAAATAGCACTGGGGCAGGAGCATTTACCAACATTTCCACGGTGGCTCTGACACTAACAGCAGGCACCACATACCGGCTCAAAGTGATTGTAAACGGCAACAATCATCAAGTGTTCGTGAACGATGTCAACTACATCAATGTGAACGACAGCACGTACACTGCTGCTGGCTACGTCGGACTGCGTCTTTTTAATGGTTCCGGTTCTACACAAACCGCGACTTTTGACAATTTTGGGATTATGGCGACGCTTTCCGGCACCTGGGTGAGTCCCGCCATTGATATCCATAGCCTAACCACCATTAGCAATTCGCAGATCATCCTTCAGATTGATCCGTCGGTGAATACCAGCATCTCGACGTTCCTGGTCGAGATCTCGCTTAACAATGGCTCGACCTGGACTACATGCCCAAACGCGTTGACGACGCCGCTGGTCTTGACTCAAGGCTACTTCCAATCACTGCCCGTGCCGGGGCTGTCGCCAGGTACAAACGTGTCGAGCTACACGCAGGTGAAAATCCGGCTCACCATCAGCGCGTCCACCGCAGCCACCAACCTCTTTATGCCCGACATCCAGGCGGTGACCCTTTTTGTTGTGGGCGCGTATAGCTCAACTGGCACGCGCTCCAACGCACCTCTCGCCTGGGACAGCATGACGCGGCTTCCTGTTGGATCTGGCTGGGGCAACGCATCCAACGGGCAGGCCTATACGCAAGTTGGCACTGGTACAACAGCAGTCACGAGCAACGAGGCAACCATCACCAACACCACTGGTGATGTGCACATGCGCCCAGGCAGTGCGACACAGCAGGATACAGACGGAACGGTACGCTTTTCACTCTCAGCCAGCGCAATGACCGCCGGCATGGAGCTGCACTATAACGACTCTAGCCACTATTACCGCCTGGTCGCCTCCACGACCTCGCTTAACATTGTGCGCAACTCTGGAGCTGGGAATGTCACCGTTGCCACGTCGAGTGTCACGCTCACAACCGGCACATTCTACCGAATGCGATTCCGCGCTGTGGCAAGCGGATTGACCTCACTGACGCTGTATGGCCGCGTGTGGTTGGATGGCACAACGGAGCCAACGAATACTTGGAATGTGACCGTTGCTGATAGTCTGTACAAGCCTACGGTCCTGGCTGACGCGCCAATTCGCTACTACAGGCTCAACGATACAAACACCACTGCTGTAGATATTGGCAGTGGAGCACAAAATGGCACGCTCCATGGCACGATCACCGAGAGTCAATCTGGACTGCTGACCGGCGATAGCGACAATTGTATGCTCTTTGATGGCTCTACAGGTTATGTCTCGCTTCCGACGACCGGACTGCCAACTGGAGCAAGCGCCTGGTCAATCGAGGCGTGGTGTAAAATCTCAGCTATTCCGTCTGCAACGTACCACTCCATAGCGAGCTTTGGCACCTATGGTACCAATCAGAAGATGGCTGGCTTATCCATCAAGAGCAGCGGCACAACGGCGCAATTCATGTGCACGACCTACAATGGAGACATTTTAAGCAGCAATATCAGTGCCAATACCGCTTATCACGTTGTTGGCACGTACGACGGCACAAATACGAGATTATACGTCAATGGCGCTTTAGCAGCAGGCCCAACGCCATTTACGCTTACCATCGCGTTGGCTTTCGCCAGCATTGGAGCGGAAAATAGCACGGCGCAAGATTTCTTCTCCGGTCTTATCGATGAAGTTGCCATCTACTCCACGGCTTTGAGTGCTGCGCAGATAGCCAATCACTACAACACAGGCATTGCTTCAGGCGGTTTTGCGCTCATGGCGAATGGCACCGGGGTCGCGAGCTTCGATTCGTTTCGAGTCACTGCTTACCCAGATCCGTCCGCGCCACTAACCAATGCAGGTCGCGCGAACAACTCTGTCGTGAATTGGAACGCCAACCTGCCTGCCAATACCGGGCTAACGGTTTACACCTCAACAGACAATGGCGTAACATTCCAACAGGCCAGCGCCGCGGGCAACCAGATCCCAGGCATTTCGACACTGCTCTACAGCACGCTTGTTTTTCAGCGCAAACCATCGGGCTACTATCATCTCTCAGAGAGTAGCGGCACGACTGCCAATGATAGCTCTGGCAATGCTTATAGCGGAACGCTGCATGGCGGGGTAACACTTGGCGCGGCAGGTGCGCTGCAAGGGCCGGGCGAGCTGGGCAACACCTCTATGAGCTTCGATGGCTCAACGGGCTTTATCCAGCTTGCCAGCGCACTCAAAACGGATGGTTGGAGCAATCTGTCAGTCTCGTGCTGGTTCAATACGAGTGCCAGCGTGGGGAGCGTGACCAGGCTGCTCGCGAACGATAACCCGGCGGTCAGTCATAATGGGATCGATCTGGGGCTGAACGCTTCCCTCGCTGGCTGTTTCTGTACGATTGGCAATGGCGCAACGAGTGCCACCGCCACATTCAGTACGGCGCTTTTGACTGGCACATGGTATCACCTGCTCGCGACCTGGGACGGTACCACCATCAAGCTCTCCCTCAATGGCGCACAGCAAGCCAGCATCGCGCTCTCAGGGAGCGTAGGAACGGCGGCGCAAGCCCTGGCGATTGGTTACAATCCTGCTCTCGCCAGCAATTTCTTTAAAGGCAGCATCGCGGAGGTTGACCTGGCCAATCCGACCACGGTCAACGCTGTTGCACCGCTCACCGCGGCTGATGTGCTGGCGCGCTACAACGCCGGACTCTCGCAGGTTGGTACCGTCGCCAATGACTCGTTCACGAGCGATACGCACACGAGCTATACCAGCACATTCGGGAGTGGTGGCGGTGTGGCCACCTGGACCTGGGATACTGCCAATAGCAGGCTAATTGCTGTTGGCGGTACAAAGGCGATCCTGCTCTACAACAACCTGGGAGCCTACGATAACGACCTGTGGATCGACCTCTACCAGAGCGAGAATGCTGGCCTCGTGTGGGGCTGGCAGAACGCCAGCAACTATTATGAGCTGATCGTGAAAGATAGCGGCGCGTCCGTCTCGCCTAATACCGTGATCCTCAATAAGATCTCAGGCGGCGTAACTACGCAGCTCGCCACGGCGTCTATCACGTTTCAGGCACAAACCCACCATCGGTTCCATGTGACCATGCTTGCAGGCACCATAACCGTCTCGATGGACGAGAACCAGGTCCTGGCCTACACCGATAGCACACCGCTGCCGGCGGGATCGAGTGGCCTGCGCAACGACGTGGGAACGTCGTACATATACCTCCTACAAATCACGCCACAGCCGGCGAATCTGGCGGCCACGGCGCTGTGTAGCAAGCACGTGCTGACAACCAGCTCACCAACCGCTACACCACAAGTGACGGACCACCAGGCGTTCGCTGCCGATTCTTCCTTTGGCGTTGGCGTGCTGGTACCGAGCGCAGACTATCGACAAGCGCATGTGAGCGACAATATCGACGACTTGAACACCAAGAGCAATTATTGGTGGTCGATCAACGGGCAAAAAAACATCACGTTCCAGGCGCGCACTGCGACCAACTCGCCCTACATCTTGCAATCAACAGATATACTGCTCGGTACCATGCCAACGGTCGAGTACAGCGGCGATCTCTATAGGAATCGCCAGATCTTAAAAGGGGTCTACGACACGGCCACGTTTGGCGAGGTCAGGCATGGGGATGGCCAGACGCGCACCTGGGCACTCTCCAACCCGGTGGTGGCGCCACCAACCATTACCCTGAACGGTCTGGCGGTTTCCGTCGGTCTGCAGGGCAAGGACAGCGGGCGGCAGTACTACTACACGCTGAATGGCAGCAGTATCGTGCAGGATAACAGCCAGGTGGTCTTGCAGGCTACGGACACGCTTGCTATCACCTACACTGGCTCGTTTGGCATCGATTTCTCGATTGATAACACTGGCCAGTTTCCAAACACGGTCAGCCAGGCGCAGCTCGCGGCGGTCGATAACACGACTGGCATCGTCGAACAGGTGGAGGATGTGAGCCAGCAGGCCATGAACAAGGCTGCGGCGACCGCATATGCCAACCAGTTGCTGCAGCGATATGGAACATCGGGCGCCAGGACGATCAAGTGCCAGACACTGCACGCTGGGCTGAAAGCGGGGCAGTCGCTGCCGATTTTCATTCCTCAGCTGAACATTTTTGACTCGGTGTTTTTGATCGTGGAGGTGGGTATTTCCGCGCGAACCATCAGCACGCCGACGGGTGGCGCGATCCAGTACGTTTTTGTGGTAACTGCATCCGAGGCGGCGGCTTTGGCCTCCTGGGCGAAGATGTTCAACAAGATCATGCGCTCAATAAGCGGCAGTAAGCCGAGCGCGAAAGCCTAGCGTTCAGCATAGAAGAATAGAGGATTTTGTATGTCTCCAACACCACCAGCGAGAAAGAGAGAGCCACGTATGACCTACTCTCAGGACTTGCGCAACAAAATAGAAGAACTGGTCACAAGTCAAAATGAGATGAAAATCAGCATGGCCGAAATTAGAATCTCCGTTACGTCTCGCCTTGCTCTACTTGAAGAACAAGCAAAAGAGCAAAAGAAGCAAGCAGAGGAGCGACCAGATCGTACATGGTCACGCATTGGCACCTATGCCGCCATTCTTGGCATTGTCATCTCGAATGTTATCTCTGTGCTGGCGTATGTCCATCCACATTGATAACCATCAAGGCAGTTAGCAGGGAACTATGAGCACGCTCGCAACAGATACCTTTAGCAGGGCTAATCAGGTCGGATTCGGCACCGCATCCGATGGTACGGACACGTGGTCACAAGCACGTGGGGCCATGACCTGGGCGATCACATCCAACAAAGGGACCTGCAACTCTGCTTCAGGTGGCACGTTCAACGTCTTTCGCCTGGGCTCGCAAACGGCGGCGAGCGTTGAGATCCTGGTGCGCGTCAATCCAGCGGATACGAGCGATATAGGGTGTGTTGCTCGCTATCAGGATATCAACAATTTCTATTATGGTGTGCTCAGCGGCGGCAATCTGGTTATTGGCGTAAATAATGCTGGCACCTTTACAACACTGAGAAGTGTAGGCTTCACGTATTCGGCTGGTAGTGCCTACTGGTTGCGATTCCGTTTGGTGAGCACTTCACTCTCATTGAAAGCATGGGCTGACGGATCTGGAGAACCAGGCAGTTTTCAGGCTACAATTACCGATTCCGCGATTTCATCGGCTGGAGGCTTTGGCCTGGGTAGTGACTCAAGCTCTGCTACCAATACACAGTTCGATAGCTTAACGGTCACGAACGCGCCTGAACTGAGGACAATTCTAGATACAGCAGCCCTCAAAACAACCAATACACGCACGATCCCAGCAACAGCGGCATTGAAAACGACGCAGGCCAGATCCGTACCGACCAGCGCAGCTCTCCTGCAAACCAGCCAGCGGACGATTGGCACTACAACGGCACTCAAAACGACGAGCACACGCACAGTTGGAGCGAATGCAAGACTTGCGAAAACGCGCACTGTTCCTTGCTCTGCGTGTCTCTCAAGCAGCTTTGTCTTTGCGCCAAACGCTATGTTGCTCGTTCCAAGCGGCGCGGCATCGTTGATCGTGACTGGTGGACAAACTACACTTATTGTTTCGAGCGGTCAGACGACGCTCATTGTTTAAACTGGAGGAATAAATATATGGGCGCGGCAACTTGTCAAGCACAAGCGGGAACAAGCGCATCTGTTTCGTGGGCCAATGCTGAAGGCGGTGTGACTTTTAATCTTGCCGATTCGATCACGGATACTACAACGCCTATCTCAGTTCCAACAACAACAGGCACCGTGTTCTCTTGGATTAAGAACCTCGTGCTAGCCGTTACCGGGACCGGCACCACCAATATCAGCAATCGCAACATTTACCAATCAGGCGCGGCCAGCACTGGGCTCGCTTTGTTCTGGCAAGCGGTTGCGGTTGCGTCGTACGCGCAAGCAGCAGCAGGCAACAGGCCAGCGTCAAGCGGCTCCAATGGCGCAACACCGGCAGGCTACACGGCTATGACGACCAGTGCGGCTGTGTACGACAATGCCACTGTAGCCACGTCCGGCGCCGGGCCTAACGGCAAGATGGCGGTTGTTGTGCTAGGGGTAGACCACACGTATGTAGGAGGCGCTGGTACGGCTATAGCACTTCCAAGCATACTTCTTCAGTATGATGAGGCATAAACAATGAATGAAGAACAAGGAACAATGGAAGTATCGGTAAACGTACAGGATATCTACTCGTGGCGAGCATCCTACTCTGATACTGAGCATTTAGATGAAACTCACGCAGTTGGCGGCTTTGCTAGCGTTGATCAGGAGCGATGCACAGCCTTGACGCTCTTCTATCAGGGAGCTGTCCCCGTTCACGCTGTAGCAATTCCTGAAGGCGCGAAACCAATCTTTTTCAGACGGCGGCGCATTGCTATCAACCTCGTGGACGAAACCAGCGCGCCACAGGAGACGGTACATTGCATTGGCTGGAAGCGTAGCGAGAAGGACGCCGTATATCTGTTTGTGTTTGAGAATGGCAACACGCTTCTTTCAAGCGATCTGCAAGCCGGATAGGAGACGCTATGTCAATCACGCTTGTGGCCGATAATTTCTCCCCGATACTTCAGGGAGATACCTTAGTCAATTTTACCCCTCAGTTTGCTCAATACGTAAATGGAGTGTTACAGGCGTTTGACCTTACTGGCCTGACGATCAGCTTGAGAATGCAAGATCCAAGCAGTTTTAGCTCAGCAAAGAATGGCCTAGGCACATGGACAGTTGATAATGCTGTCGCAGGCCAGGCGCACTATGCCTGGAATAGTGCCGATGTATCCGTGCCGGGGTCATGGATCTTGTTTATCAAGCTGACAAATAATAGTACAGGCGCATTTGTGCATTCATTCGTCAAAACGCTAGAAATAGTAGCCGTTCCATAGGAGATACCATGGCAGCACCACAATACGCAGATATATCCTCATGGCAAGGAACCATCGACTGGGCAACCTACAAAACATGGTCCTCAATGATCGCGATGAAGGCCACCGAAGGCACTGGATACGTTGACCCGCGGTATCGGGCGAACCGATCCGGGGCTGAGTCCGCTGGGCTTCGTATCGTCCATTATCACTACGGACGGCCCGATCTCAACGCCGCCAGCGCAGAGGCAGCGTGGTTTTTCCAGACAGTCGGGAATGTGGGCGACGGCCTGATTATGTTGGATTATGAGCAGGACACTCCGGCAGCCACAGCGGAATGGGCATATGAGTGGCTAGTCGCCGCAAGGCAACTCTTTGGGGTCACCCCAACAATCTATGCCAGCGATTCGTATGTGCGTGCCCACTTGCAAGACCCCCGCCTCGCCCAGTTCCCCTTGATTTTAGCGAACTGGACCTTTGACCCGGCAGCCCGGCCAGCGTGTCCACCGCCCTGGTCGACGTACCTGGCAATCCAGTGGACGGATAAAGCCCAAATTCCGGGGATAAGCACCCCGGTAGACGCCAATGTGTTTTTAGGAGGAAACATGCAACAGTATTCAACCAGCTCCGCCGACTTCGGCGCATGGTTCGCGGCGCTCGACGCCGATCATTGGCAATGCAAACAGAATGGCCACATTGTCCAGTACGGCATCAAGGCGTTTTTCTCGCAGCTTTCGATGGATGGACAGAGCCTGCCTCTTGTTGGCCTGCCACTCACCAACGAGATCTATTTGCCAGCAGGAAACGGCAAGCAAGTAGTGTTGCAGATCTTTGAGCGAGCGGCAGTGCTCTACGATCCCGCCCACGCAAAGGACACGCAGCCAGGGACAGGTGCATTCTCGTTGTGCCATATCACTGATCCCGACTTTCTCAACTATGCGCCGGGGATGCCTACGCCACAACCCATGCCCAATGTAAGCGATGCAGTGGCCCAGCTGCAGGCGGCTATCTCAGCGTCGAATACAGTTGGGTCGCTGCTGAGCAGGGTGCTGGTGGATCTCAAGCAGTAGTGTTTCTTTTGATAGGACGAAGTGTTATAACATTTGAAACGGAGGGAATCATGCAACCCACACTTCCACAAGACATCGCCCTTGTGCTGCCCATTATTGCAGCAGCTATCGCCCACTACCTCATGGCTGATCGGCTTGCTGCCTGGCAGAATGCGCTCATTGCTGCCCTCTTTGTCGTGGGGACTGCCGCGATCTCCGCCTGGCTCAGTGGAAATATCATCGCAGGCAACCCGCAAGCCTCGCTGTTGATGATCCTGGCCTATGTGGCATTTCTCATGCGCGGGCCGCTCAGCACGCTCATGCTGTTTTTCGCAGACGTGCCGTCGCCATTCGACAAACTGCCCGCGCCCACTGGTCCGAGCCCAGCGCCAGTGGCTATCCCGCTACCAGTGCCACCGAGGGCGAGCGCACCACCTCCAACAGCACCGAGCGCGTGATTGTGCTATACTGTACACGTTCGGGATCTGGGGTAACGAAGGGAACCCGCTCATCTGCGCGCAAGATGAGAAAGCCACGTTCGAGCCGTGGGGACCCGACTCGCCGCGTTCTCACCCGGCCAGCATACACACTCTGCCGCTGTTGGCTGGCCGGACTTGCGCGGTGCACAGAAAAGCCGCCTCGACTTGCGGAAGAAGACCACATCCCCGGCCAGCACGCTTCCACACAATAGCAGCAAGGGCACTATCTTGCTGACCACCATCCAACGCCAGGCGACCAGTCCCGGATGGAACCCGAGATGATTATTAAAGCTCACGTCAACATGGAAGAGCCGCAAGAGTAGGAAGCAACTGGGCAAACAGGTGAGCAGGATGCAAATGCGTGCTGTTCTCGTTTGAAACGCCGGACAGAAAACCACGCAGATCGCCAGGACGTAGGCAAGCGTGCTCCAATCATACTCATAGACCAAATTGTAAAAGAGCAAAAAATACGCGATGGAGAAGAAAATCGATGTAGCCAGCGGCGTTCGTTTGCTCGCGCTCAGCAGCAACACCAACGCCAGGGCTGCGTATTGGATGGCCTGGTAGGCCGTGTTTGGCCATCGGAAGGAATAGCGCAAGAGCGCATTGAGTGTCATGATTTGATCCGGCCCAGGAGAGTCTGGGTGAAAAAATTCTTTCACGAGGTTGTTGATATAGTACATGCCACTTTTATTGAGCAAGAATGGCCAGGTAGCAAGCACAACCAGCGCGAGGGCAAACAGCGCGAGACGCCAGTGGCGTTTGAACACCAGCGCTGGCACAAAGAGCAAGCCAACTGGCTTCACCAGGATGCTTGCCGCATAGAAGAGGATAATTCCTAGTTGCGATCGCTTCTGCATCATCAGGAAGAGTAGCAGGCAGGCATTGAACACCAAATGATATTGGCCCGCCGCCAGCTCCGCGTACTCATCGAGACTCGCCAGCAGGATGAACGTGGCGAGCTGTCCATATTTGTATCCGCGCACCTGCTTCCAGAAGAAAGAAATCAGCAGGAGATCCAGCAACAGCTTGATGAGAATCCAGGCCGCGTAGGAGTCCTGGGGAGCGAGCAGCATCAGAACCGTGCCTAACACAATTGTGAAGAGTGGACTGTACACGTTCTTATTCACGGCGTAGTGCAGGGCGGGCGCATAGACCTGCCCGCTTGGCAGCGCCACTCCCGTTAAGCTGCCGCCATGCCACCAGGACCAGGCACCACGCACCACCTGGAAGAAGTCGATACCTGGGTCAGCATAGTGGGTAGAGGAACCAGAAAAAAACACATCTAGCCAGCCAGTCCAAAGTGCTGAGACATAAAACAGCACGTGAATGGCGATCCCTACATAGAGCAAAAGATACGTGTGTATATGTAAAACTACAGATTTCATCGAACCATCCCTCCATTCTCGTGTGCTATCGTATCACATGCATGAGGAACGTAGGAACGTTTCTGTTTTCTTGCGCCTGTGGTAGAATAGATACCTGTACCAGCAACGGTACCGTGGAAGAGAACTCCGCACCCTCTGGAACACGTAAAACTTCGAGGAATGCCGTGCGTCCTGAGTGACCTCAAACCACGCTCGCACGAAAATAACCAGGCACAGAAAAGCCGCAGGGTTGTTGTTTGCCCCCTGCGGCTTTGTGTCGCGTACGTGCTCCTCAATCAAAGTAGGCTATCAAGTGCCACTGTGGCTTCTCTTCGCCCAAGTCAATGCCCACTTCTTTTGCGTACCCTCTCAGTCGCTCATCCCAATCTGGCTGCGCTACCATCTTTGCAGGATCAATTATCTCCCAATAACGATGTGTGGCTGATTGTTTTTACCTTTCTATACTTCAGCTAACATTGGTATCGTGGCGCACTGATCAATGGCCACCGTTTGTATCGTATCGCCGCTCCACCACTGGAAATGTGCCTCGGCCAGCGTCTCCTCCTGATCGATGAGAATGCGCGTGATGTGCGCCGTCCACTTCGGCTTCACGTCCGGATCGCACATCTCAGGATGCGCGGCAACCTCATCGCGGATGCTCGTCCAAGTGGTGCTCTGCCAACCCTCTTGATAGCCCATGCGCTGCTGCATATGCGCCCACCAGCTCGGCATTTTTTGTATCTCAGGCTTGCTACGCTGAAACAGCCAGCGCAGCAGGAGTGTTCTCATGAATTACGCCCCTTTCTTTTTCGCTTGTTGTCGATGATATGACTCAAGAGCAGTTTTACGATGGCGCTTTCGGAATTGCTCGTCTGCGTACCAGCGAACAGATTGTTTCCGATTTACGCGCTCTTTGTTCTCGCGTGCCCATTGGAGTTGCTGAGCAGCATTATGGGACTTACGGCATTGCTGGCATCTGTCTCTCTTAACTACAGGCATGCCACAATCGATACAGGTACGCTGTGGATAGTTGATTGTTTTGCTAATAAACTGTTGACTCATCCCGTATCGTTCTGCAA